>JADMIO010817085.1_pt1 | contig 135966 bp, 129 predicted proteins | sample 8958161 | NCBI WGS metagenome assembly JADMIO01 (sample SAMN16585339, study PRJNA669376) | soil metagenome | isolation source: Crop rotation soil | place: USA: Cullars Rotation, Alabama | collected 2011
GCGACTTCAAGTCACGTGAATTCCAAGCTTCGGATCCCACTGTGCTGGAAAGATATAACTCCCGTATGAAGATTTCGTCATCGTCGATCTTGGTCATGTCCATCTTGTCTGCACAAATCGGAATAGCGCAGGATACTCCGATCGAAAAAGCAGCGGTCAGCGAGCTGCCGTCGTTGCTTGCGATTTACAAAGACATCCATTCGCATCCGGAACTGTCGGGGAACGAGCAACGAACCGCCGCATTGGTCGCGAAAGAATTGCGCGCCGCCGGTTGCGAAGTGACTGAGAATTTCGGGAAGTATGACGACCCGAAACTAAAATGCTACGGCGTTGTTGGCGTGATGAAGAACGGCGAAGGCCCAACCGTCCTCGTGCGCACCGACATGGATGCGTTGCCGGTCCACGAAGAAACGGGATTGCCCTACGCCAGCACCGTCACGACGAAGAACGCCGATGGCCGTGATGTTTCCGTGATGCACGCGTGCGGCCACGATGCGCACATGGCGGCGTTTATCGGAACCGCGCGCGCGTTGCAGCAAATGAAAGATCAATGGTCGGGCACGATCATGTTCATCGGTCAGCCGGCGGAAGAAGCGATCGGCGGCGCGAAAGCGATGTTGAAAGCCGGCCTCTACAATCGTTTCGGCAAGCCGGATTTCGCGCTCGGCTTTCACGACAAAGCCGACTTGCAGATCGGGCACATCGGCGTCACGCCGGGTTACACTTACGCCGCGGTGGATTCCGTGAACTTGACCGCGCGCGGTGAAGGCGGTCACGGCGCGTACCCGCACAAAACCAAAGACCCGATCGTGCTCTCGGCGGAAATCATTAATGAGCTCCAAACGATTGCCAGCCGCCAAAACAATCCGATCGATCCGATCGTGGTCACGGTCGGTTCAATTCACGGCGGCACGAAGCACAACATCATTCCCGACGAAGTGAAAATGCAGCTGACGGTTCGCACCTATAAATCTGAGGTGCGCGATCGCGTTCTCGCTGACATCGACCGGATCGCGAAGGGTTGCGCGGCGGCGGCCGGTGTTCCGCCGGATCGCATGCCGATCATGGAGGTCCAGAAAGACGGATTGCCGGCGACCTACAACAATCCCGATCTCACCAAACGACTCGTCGCGGTCTGGAAGAAACAACTCGGCGACGCGAACGTGGACATTGTCGATCCAACGATGGGTGGCGAAGATTTCGCCGAATTCAGTTTGCCGGACCACTCGATCCCGGCGGTCGATTTTCACATCGGCGCGGTCGACCCGGAAAAGATCGCGCAATACAAACGCGACGGAAAAGAATTGCCGACTCTCCACTCGAGCAAATTCGCGCCGGTGCCGGAACCGACAATTAAAGTCGGTATCATCGGCATGACGAGCGCGGTATTGGAGTTGATGAAACCGAAATAGCGCGTTGCGCTATTCGATAATCGACGTGTAACGGTCGTCGGCGGTCTTTCTAAAATCCGCTGGCGTCGAGATCTCGGGCGGGCCGGTTTATTTTACGCGAATATTCTTGCGGAGGAAGGTCGGGATATCCAAGTCCTGTCCTTCGACAATCGTCGGCTCGCTCTTTTCGAATCGGCCGCGTGTCACCGGTTCGAACTGCATCATTTCCTGCTTCGCGTAAATGTATTTTTCTTTCGGTGCCTTCGGCTCCGGAGACGCCGCTTGTTTTTCGATCACCGGCTTCTTTTTCGGCGGAATCAAGCGCGGCGCGGGTTTTTTAATTGCCGGCGGTGGCGCGGCGGGTTTCGGCGGCGGTGGTTCCTCGACCACCGATTCCGGTTGTTGGAACGGAATGAGATCATTCGCCGGGGATTGAATCTCTGAAACCGGTTGCGGTTCCGGCAAGATGTCGATCCTCGGAGCAGGCGGTGGCGGTTCTTCAACCTGTTGCAGCATCGGCGGCGGCGGCGCGAGAAATGGTTCGGGCATCGGTGGCGCCGATGACGGCACGACGGAATCTTCCGACGCCAGCGAACTGATGATCGTCACGGTCAATCGATTACCCATCTTCCCGTCAACCGCGGTGCCGAAAACAATCTGCGTGTGATCGCGCACGTGTTTGCCGAGTTCGCGCATCAAAATTTCGACTTCGGACAATGTCATCCCCGGCCCGCCGGCGACCTGCACCAAAACATGCGACGCTTCGCCGAGCATCCGGCCTTTGTCCATTAGCGGATTCTTCAGCGCCTGATTCAGCGCGTCGTGCGCGCGATTGTCCGAATCAGATTCACCGAAACCAAACAGGCATCGTCCATTTTGGGAGCGCAAAGCTGCGAACAAATCGTCGAAGCCAATTCGGATCAGGCCTGGCCGTTGAATCAAATTCACGATCGAGCGGACACTTTGACTGATCGTCATGTCGGCAACCCCGAACGCCTGATGAATTCCTGCCTTCGGCGCGACCATGTCGCCCATCCGATCGTTCTCGAAACAAATCACCGCGTTGGCGACTTCGTTGAGTCGGGCGAGGGCGTCCTGCGCCTGCGCGGCTCGGCGTTTGCCTTCGAATGAGAACGGCAACGTCGCGAACACAATGACGAGCGAACCGGCTTCGCGTGCGAGTTGCGCGACAATCGGCGCCGCGCCCGAACCGGTGCCGCCGCCGAGTCCGGCGCAAACGAAAACCATGCGGGCACCGGCCATCGCTTGTCGAATTTCCTCCGCCGATTCGATCGCGGCTTGGTAGCCCAGCTCAGGATCCCCGCCGGTGCCGAGACCGCGCGTGGCATCGCGTCCCAGTTGGACTTTGCGCGCCGCAACAGAACTCGCGAGCGCCTGCACGTCGGTGTTCACCGCGATGAGATCGTTTTTGTCCATGCCGTCGAGCAAAACACGATCGAGCGCATTGGAACCGGCGCTGCCGACTCCGACCACTTTGATCGGAATCGGTTCCTCCTGCCGTTCGGGCAAACTGTAGTTCTTGCTGAGTTGGATCATGTCGATCTTTCTGTTGTCACCGCATACGATTAAAAAGCCGTCCGAAAATTCGTGTGATGCCGCCGCGCGGCCGGTCGATCTGCACCGCTTGCGCGTATTTGAGCAAACCGATCGCAGTCGAAAATTGCGGGTTCTCAACCGCCGAGGTGAGACCGGCGAGGGTTTGCGCGTGCGTCACATGCGCCGGCATTTCGAAAATCTCGCCGGCAAGATGATCGATCCCATTGAGCAAGCTGCAGCCGCCGGTGATGAAAACGCCGGCACCGACGTAATTAATAAACGGTTCCTCCTCGACCGTGCGCTTGAGCAATTCGAACGTCTCGCGCAATCGCAAATGAATGATCGTGTTCAGCGTCTCGCGCTCGATTTCCTTGCCGGCAAATCCGGAATCGTCTTTGAGCACGATCGTTTCGCCGGGCAGACAGTTGCCAAGAACGCAACTGCCTTCCTCGATTTTTAATTTCTCAGCGCGCGCGATCGGAATGCGCAGGCCCATCGAAATATCGTTCGTGATGTGATCGCCGCCGATCGCGAGCGCGCCGCTTTGTTTCACCGCGCCATCGACATAGAGAATGTAATCGGTCGTGCCGCCGCCAATATCGACCACGAGCGCGCCGAGATTTTTTTGGTGCTGGGTCAAAACGACCTGCGCCGATGCGAGCGCGCTGAAGACGACGTCTTCGACTTCGAGCGGCAATTCTTTGACGCAGCGAATCGTGTTCTGAATCCGAGTCCGCACACCGTGGACAATGTGGAAGTCGGCTTCGAGTTTCTGCCCAAGCATGCCGACTGGATTCAACACGCCGTCCTGACCATCGACGTGATAATGTTGAATGATCGAATGAAGGAACGCGTTCTGCGCGGGAATGCTGACTTCGCGCGCATTCACCTTCACGTCTTCCACATCCTGGTCGTCGATTTCGTCGCGATCTTCCGGCAACATCACGCAGCCGCGATTGTTGAAACTTTGAATGTGCCCGCCGGCGACCGCGACAAAAACGCTGCGGATCATCACGTCGCTCTTCTGTTCGGCGTCGACCACAGCTTCGTGGACGCACTTCATCGCTGTTTCAAAATCGACAATCTCTCCTTTGCGTACTCCGCGAGACGGCGCTTGGCCGACGCCGAGAATCTTTAACGTTCCGTCGGGTCGTGTTTCGCCAACGACGACGCAAATCTTCGACGTCCCGATTTCCAAACCTACGATTAAGTCACTAGTCGCCATTTAATTTTTCTTGTTGGTAAAAGGTTGAAAAAAGCCGCGCTTGGCCGGCGTTGCCGTTGGCGCCGGAGTGGAACGTGGCGTCGCCGGCGAAGTTGCTGCGCTGGTCGGCGGTTTTGCTCGCGGCTTGGTTGCGGTTGCAGGTGTCGATTTTTTCGGCGTGGGCGCGTTCACCGGAATCGCCTTCATGACGCGCGGCGATTCCGCCGGCTCTACCGTGTCGTTGATCACTTCGGCTGGCGACTTCGCAAACGTGACGGGAATGTTGCGTTGCACGAGCAAGTTCACGGTTGCGATCTCGCGATGCGCGTCGTCGGAATAAATGAGGAACTGTTCGAGACGTTGCAGTTGAAGATCGAGGTTATCGAAGCCGAATGTCACCTTGCTGTGGTTCTTGTCGGTTACGATCAGGCAGTAACCCTTCGACACGTCAATCTCGCGCACTTGAAACCGCGTTTGCATGAAACTGCGCGTGCTCAGGTGGAGCAACTCCAGCGCGGCCCGCACCTCAGGCGACTCAACCTGCTTGCCAGCTTGAAGCGATTCGCTTCCGCATCCGAGGATCGACGGCAGGCCCAAATATTCGGGCAGCAATTTCTTCTCCTTCATTAAAATGCCGCGCGCGTCGACAAGGAACGCGGCGTCCGACGCAAACGGATCGGCGATTTGCTTCTCACTCGTGATCCAGGCGATCGGTTTGCGCTCAACAATGCGAATATCGATCTCAGCCGGAAGTTTTCGCAGGACTTCGACTTCATCGACCTGCGGCAAATCCTGCAGGAGATCGTGGACGCGGGCGAGATTCACACGAAAAATATTCTCTCCTTCGCGCAGGTTGGCGACGCTCAGGATCTGATCGCGCTGTAACGTGCCGTCGGTCTGGACTTCGATGTTCGTCAGTTTGTAATCGGGATTATCAAGGAAGAACCGTTTCGCGGCGAAACGCGCGCCGACGTAAATGCCGCCAAGGAGCGCGATCACCAACGCCGCTTTCGAAAGAGTCATCAGGACTTTGCGATTGCGATGTTGCACCGCGGTGCGCGACCGAACTTTGACGTCGAGCAAGTGTTGCTGCCGCCGTTGACGGAAGCTGGAGAGACGCTTGTTGCGAGCGCGAGGACGTTGCTGCCGTCTCATCGTCGAGCGCGCTCCTCTCTGGCGCGCGAAAGTTCGATGATCCGAAGGCAAAGATCGACATAATTGATTCCGGCCGCGGCGGCGCCTTCCGGAAGCAAGCTCGCCTGGGTCATTCCAGGAATCGTGTTTACTTCCAAAACAAACGGCTCGTTCGTTTCGGACAGGAGAACGTCGACCCGGCCGTAGACTTCCAAGCCGAGAGCGCGAAACGCCCGTAGTGCCAGCTCCTGAATTTTTTTCGTCAGCGTCGAATCGATCTTAGCCGGACAAACATGCTCGGCGCTCGCGCCAGCCTGCGGATTCAGGAACGGGTACTTGGTATTGAAATCGTAAAAACCGCCCTTGGGAATTATTTCGAGAATCGGCAGGGCTTGATCACCGAGGATACCTATCGTCAATTCGCGGCCAGATACAAATTTTTCTATCAACAATTTGCTGTCGAACTTCGCCGCTTCCTTTAACGCCGCATCGAGCGCGTTTTCTTCTTTCACGATCACGATTCCAACGGTCGAGCCTTGCCGCGCGGGTTTGACGACAAGCGGCACCGACATTTTTGGCCGTTGGCCGGCGGCGATGACTTCCGATTGCGGCGTCGCAATCTTCTGGGCGAGAAATTTTTCCTTCGTTAGAATCTTGTCGAATGCAGTTCGACTGCCTTCAACGCCTTCGCCGGTGTAGGAAACTCCGCGATCTTCGAGAATTTTCTGGAGCGTGCCGTCCTCGCCGAAGGTCCCGTGAATGCAATCAAAGGCAAGATCGACATCCGCAGGCAGTTCGAAATTCTCGTCGCGAACATCGACTTCCACGACGACGATGCCGGCCGAGCGCAGCGCTTTGCAAACTCCCCGGCCCGTGGCCAGCGAAACATCGCGTTCCGATCCGGGTCCACCCATTAGCACCGCAACTTTCTTCGGCAGATCTTTCCGTTCCATTTACGCAGGCTCTCCGACGATTTGAACTTCCGTTTCCAATTCGACGCCGCGTTTCGCTTTTGCCGTGCGTTTGATCTGATCGATTAGCTCGAGCACTTCGCCCGCAGTCGCGCCGCCTTCATTCACGATAAAATTCCCGTGCACTTCTGAAACGCGCGCTTTGCCGACGCTCAAGTTTTTCAAGCCGAGCTCGTCCACGAGTTTTCCAGCCGGACAACTCTCCGGGTTTTTAAAAATACAGCCCGCGCTTTTCGCGATCGGTTGAGTGCTGCGGCGTTTCTCCTGCGATTCGTGGAGTTTCATCTCGATTTGCTCGCGCGCGGACGGCGCTGCTCGAAAAGTTGCAGAGACGGCAAAGTTTTCTTTCAGCAGCGGGAATTCCCGATAATGAACTTCGAGCTCATCGCGCTTCTTCGTGTGCGAGTTTCCTTCACGGTCGAGATAACGAATCGACGTCACGTGGTCGAACGTTTGTCCGCCCATCGCGCCGGCGTTCATGCGAAGCGCGCCGCCGACCGCTGCCGGAACGCCTTCCATCCATTCGAGGCCGCCAAGATTCACTGCCCGCGCGGCATACGCGATTTCTTTTAACTTCGCGCCAACACCCGCCGTGATCTCGTTGCCGTTGATGTCGATCTTGTCGAAATCGCCGCCGGACGGATGAACCACGACTCCGCGAATACCGCCGTCACGAACGAGCAGGTTCGAACCGCGGCCAATCACGAAGAGCGGAAGATTTTCGCGCCGACAAAATCGAATCAGTTCGGCGAAAGCCTTTTCGTTACGCGGCTCAACCCAGAATTGCGCCGGACCGCCGACCCGCAGCGTCGTGTGCTTCGAGAGCGGCTCGTAGAGGCGCACATCACCATCGTCGCCGATAAGCTCTTTGATTTTCTCCGCAATCACCAAATCGCCGGCGATGATCGACAATTGTTCGTGAATATTGCCGGCGCCGAGACTCAAAACGAGATCGCCGGAGTCGAGCATGTTGCCAACGTCGCGGTGGACCCATTCGAGTCGCGGCTGATAACTGACGCCGCGATGACCGTGCGCCGCGATTTCGTCCGCGATCATTTGTCCGGTTACGCCCGGAATCGGTGACTCGTTCGAACCGTAAATGTCGGTGATAACGACGCGATCGGCATTGTCGAAAGCCCGCCCGAATTCTTTGCGCAACAGTTTCGTCCGCGAGTAGCGATGCGGCTGAAACATTGTGAGCACGCGCTTGCGTCCGACCGAACGGGCGGTCCTCAGCGTAGCCTGGATCTCGGTTGGATGATGTCCGTAATCATCGACGAGGAGAAATCGCGGGCTGTCATATTTAATCTCGAACCGACGGCGTGCGTGTTGGAATTTCATCAACGCCTTGGCGATTTTGTCGAAGGCAACACCGAGCTCGGTTGCGAGCGCGATCACGCCGAGCGCGTTGCGGACGTTGTGCTCGCCCGGAACATTCAGGGTCGCGTCGCCAATCTTTTCTTTGCCGCGATAAACCGAAAAGGTGGACGAGAAATTCTGGAGCTGAATATTAGCGCCGCGATAGTCGGCATTCTCCGACAGGCCGTAGCAAATCGCGCGATCCAAAGTTCGACATATGCGCGCGGCGTGGGGATCATCGGCACAAAAGAAGATTTTCCCACTGGTCTGCTCGATGAGCTGATTGAACACTTTCTCGATCGCGGCCAGATCGGCATAAAAGTCGAGATGTTCCTCTTCTATATTTAGTACAAGAGTGTGCTCGGGATGGAACAACGCGATCGTGCCGTCACTTTCGTCGCCCTCCGCCACGAAATATTCGCCGCGCGCGTCCCAATGCGAGTTTGTCCCGAGAATCGGGATCTCCGCGCCGACGTAATGCGACGGATGGAGTCCTCCTTCGCGCAGCACGTGGGCCATCATCGCAGACGTCGTCGTCTTGCCGTGCATTCCCACGACGAGAATGCCGCGCTTGCCCGACAGAATCGCGGCGAGCGCTTCGGCTCGGCGCACCGCGCGCTTTCCGCTGTCTCGCGCGCTTTTCAGGACAGGATTCTCGGGCTTGATCGCGGAGGAATAAATGATCAGCTCGGCGTCGGCCGCATGTTCCGGGCGATGTTCTTGAAAAAACTTCAAGCCGAGTCGCTCGAGTCGTTTCGTTTCCTGTGAATCGAGTTTGTCCGAACCGCTCACGTCGTGACCCAGCTGAAGTAGAAGTCCGGCGATGCCGCTCATCCCGCTGCCGGCGACGCCGATCAGGTGGACTCGATGCCGCTCTTGCGTCAGGAATTTGCCAAGATCGACATCGTTCGTCATGACTGCGTAAATTTCTCCATGGTTGTCGCGACCCGGTCCGCCGCGTCGCGCGGAGCGAGTCCTAAACTCTTTTCCGACATCCGCCGAAGCTGTTCCGGTTGACCGGCCATCGCGAAGATCTTCTGTGACAGTAATTCGGGGGTAACGTCCGATTCTTTCACGACGAATGCCGCGCCGGCGCGCGCGAAAATTTCCGCGTTGCGCGTTTGGTGATCGTCCGCCGCGTACGGAAACGGAATTAAAATCGTCGGCAATCCAAAGAACGCGAGCTCGGCGAGACTAGCGGCTCCGGAGCGCGCCACCGCGAAGTCGGCGGCGCTGTAAACTTCTTCCATGTGATGATGAAACGCGGCGACGTATGCCGGAATCTGTTCGCGTCGGTAATTGTCCGCGACAAGGCGTTCGTCGCGCGCGCCGGAAAGATGAATGATCTGAAGGGCGGCATTGCGCAGGACGGGCAATGTTTTGATCATCGCCCGGTTGATGCCGCTCGCGCCCTGACTGCCGCCCATCACCAACATTGTCGGCAGGTGCGCCTGCAAACCAAGTTTTTGTCGCGCGAGTTGTCGATCCACGCGCTTCAGTTCGGAGCGAATGGGCGTGCCCGTGATTTCGGTCCGCGCTTTCGGAAAAAACTGCGCCGCCTCTTTAAAACCAAGCAGGACTGCGCCGACCATTTTCGCGGCGATGCGATTCGCTTTGCCTGGAATGGCGTTCGATTCGTGGACGAGCGTGGAGATGCCGCGCATCCGGCCGGCAAGAATGGGCGCGGTTGAAGTAAATCCGCCCATGCCGAGAACGACTTGTGGTTGGAATTTTTTATAAATCGAGCGGCAAAGTGAAAGACTTTCGGTGAAGCGGCGCATGAATCCGAAGATCCGCGGCGAAACCAGCGACGGGAAACCGACCGTCGGCAATTTCTCAAAGCGAAATTGCGATCGGGTCGAGAGCGCGAGGCTGTCGATTTCCTTTTCGGAAACGAACAAGAGCACGTCGTGGCCGCGCTCCCGTAAAACTTCGGCGACGGCAATTCCCGGAAACAAGTGCCCGCCTGTGCCGCCGCATGCAATGATCGCGTTCATTCGATTGTCGATCTTGTTCGTTAAATTCGCGGTGTGATGCGCACTTCCAACGCGCTACGCCGTTTGTTGGACGGCTCAAGAATCGCCTGACGATAAATATTCAACAACAATCCCACGCCGAAGAGACAGCCGACGAGATTCGACCCGCCGTAGCTAATAAATGGAAGGGGCAGACCTTTGTTCGGCAGCAGCGATGTCGTAACGCCTATGTTCACCGCCGCCTGGAGCGCGAGCAGCGAGACGACGCCGGTCGCGGCCAACAGTCCGAAGCGATCTTTTGCGTGGAGTGCAACCATGATTCCGCAAACGATCACGACCACAAACAGAAATACCACGAGCAAACTGATTCGCAGCCCCAGCTCCTCGCCGATCATCGGAAAAATGAAATCGGTGTGAGCGTAGGGGAGATAAAGCATTTTCTGACGGCCATTGCCGAGACCGAGCCCGTCCATTCCGCCGCTGCCCCACGCGATCAGCGCCTGCATTTGTTGCAAGCCCGCGTCTTCTTTGTAGCGCTCGAGATTCGTGAACGCGACCAACCGATCCATTCGCGCGTGCGTCGCGCCGACAAAAATCACGCTGCTGCCGATAACTCCGAGCAGGCCGAGCAAAATCGGATGCGTTCCCGCAACAAACATCACGACAAAGGTCGTCATGCCAATCAACGCGGTGGTGCCGAGATCGACCTCAAAAAGAATCAACGCGAGCAGAGCACTGACGACCGCCAGCGGAATCGCAAAGCCGAAGAGCGGATGGCTCGCCGCTTTTTCGTAACGAGCAAACCACCACGCGAGAAAAAATATTGCCGCGATCTTCGCAATCTCGGACGGTTGAAAAGCGATCGGCCCGAACCCGATCCATCTCCGCGAACCGTTGATGCGCATCCCGAGATGGGGAACGAAACAAAACGCAAGTGTGACGGCGGCGAGCGCGAGCCAAAGCCACCAGGTGCGCTGCCAAAGATGATAATCAATCAGCGCCGCGCCGATGCAGACGATTAATCCCACTCCGAGCCAGATGGCCTGGCGTTTTAGAAAGAAATAAGTGTCCCCGTGACTGTCACGCGCAAATGCGCTCGTGCTGAAAAGCATGACGATGCCGATGACCAAAAGTCCGAGCACCGCCAGGAACAGAAGATAAGCGCATTTCCGCCGCATAAGATCGACAATTACTCGTTTTTCTTTGCTGATTTCGCCGGAATCAAAAGTTTCTGACCTATTTTCAATTTGCGCGGGTCATCGATGTGGTTGAGCGCGACCAAATCGTCATAAGGGACCTTGAACTTTTTCGCGATCGTTACCGGATTGTCGCCTTTGGCGACGACGTAGGTTTTTCCAGAGTCCGCGACTTTCGTTGGCGACTTCGCCGCCGGTTTCTGCGTCGTTGCGGCACTGGCCGGCAGCGCTTGTGGTTTGTTCTCTGACGCGACTTCGGTTGTCGTCGCCGGCTGCGGCGACGGCGAGCTCGACTGGCGCGTCTTGATCGCGTTAAACGCGATGATTCCAGAGACCGCAACGACGTGCAGCAGTAAGACGATGAGCAGCGCGCGCGAAAGCTTCATGCTTGGCTCGGCGAGATCGTCGTAGCCGGCCGCGGCTGCGCCGATGCGTAGCGGTCTACGCACTGCGGTAGCGCGAAGCTTTTTGCGTTTGAATGTGAGCAGCTTTGGCATTTTGAACTTCCTTTTCATTGAGGCAGGGCTTGGACGAGCGCGCGAAACTGGTCGCCGCGGTCCGCGTAGCTCTTAAACATGTCGAAAGAAGATGTGCCTGGGGAAAATAGAACGACCTCGCCCGCCTTTGCGATCGCGCGAGCGCGCTCAACTGCATCCGTCAACGACGTTGCGAGCTCGCTCTTTACCGCGCCATCCCAATCGCGCGCGATTTGTTTTGCCATTTCGCCCATGAGAACCGTCGCCCGAACTTTTTCCTGCACGAGCGCGCGCAACGATTCATAAGTAAATCCCTTGTCTTTTCCGCCGGCGATCAGAACGACCGGCTTGCTTTGCGCCTGAAGTGCCTTCTCGAGCGCATCGAGATTCGTCGCCTTGGAATCGTTGATGTAATCGACGCCGTTGATTTGCCGAACAAATTCGCAGCGATGCGGTTGCGGCTCGTAGGCGGACAATGGCCGCGCCATTTGCTCAAACGACAATCCGCGCGCGTGACCGGCCGCGAGTGTCGCCATCAGGTTCTCGATGTTATGCGCGCCGCGCAGTTTCGTCTGATTCATGCGCAGCACCGGCTCGTTTTGAAAAAGGATCGTGTTCTCAGACAAACGGAAATCGCCGCGGTTGCTGTAGGCGCTGAAGCTGACCTTGCGCGCGCGCAGTTCCGGCAACTGTTCGTTCGCGTTTATGATTGCGACGTCATCTGCGGTCTGATTTTCGAACAGACGCAGCTTCGCCGTGCGGTATTCGGCGACGGAGCGATAACGGTCGAGATGATCGGGTGCGAAGTTCAACCACAGCGCGATGGACGGGTGAAACGTCTTGATCGTTTCCAATTGGAACGAACTCACTTCGACTGTGAGCACGTCGTATTTGGTCTTCTCGCGCGCGACTTCGGAAAGTGGTTTTCCGATGTTGCCGCACGCGATCGTTTTTTGCCCGCACTGATTCAGCATCTGCGCCAGCATTTCAGTCGTGGTGGTCTTGCCATTTGTTCCCGTAACCGCGATCACCGGCGTCTTGACTGAACGCCAGCCGAGCTCCAGTTCGCCGATGATGTCGATCTTGCGCGACCAAAAATTTCGGCCAAGCGCCGACGCCGGATCGATGCCCGGACTGGTGACGATGAAGTCGTAATTGTTTGAATCGCGATCGGCGTCCGGTCCGGCGATCACGCGCACGCCTTGTTCGCGGAGATTATCGATTGTCGAGCGGAGAAGCTTTCTCTCGTCGGCGCTATCGAGCACGGTAACGTTCGCGCCATCGGAGCGAAGTAAAAGCGCGGCGGCTGCGCCACTTAATCCTGCTCCCAGAACTGCAACGTTTTGATTCGCGTAGCCCAAATTCTACCTCAACTTCAAAGTGGCCAGGCCGAGCAGCGCAAAAATTCCGGAGACGATCCAAAACCGGACGATCACGACATTTTCTTTCCAGCCCGCGAGCTCGAAGTGGTGATGGAGCGGCGACATCGCGAAGATGCGCTTGCCGGTCAGTTTGAAACTCAGCACTTGGAGAATCACCGAGACGGCTTCAATCACGAAAACGCCGCCGACAACGACGAGGAGCAGTTCCTGTTTACAACAGATCGCGACCACGCCGATCAATCCGCCGATTGCGAGCGAGCCGGTATCGCCCATGAAAACTCTCGCGGGATGACAATTGAACCAAAGGAATCCCAGCCCAGCACCGACGAGTGACGCGCAGACGACTGTTAGCTCGGCTGTGAAAGGATAGAAGGGGACCGCCAAATATTCGGCGATGCGAAAATTTCCCGCGACGTACGAGAGCAGCGCATAATCAAAGGCGACTGTGACCGTGCAACCGGTCGCCAAACCGTCGAGACCGTCGGTGAGATTCACCGCGTTGGACGAGCCGACAATTACGAGCGCGAAAAAGAAAAACGTGAACCAGCTCATGTTCGCCACGACTGGAGCTTTCACGAACGGCACGAAAAGCTCGCGCGCCTGAACTTCGAGCAACGGACTGGTCAGAAAAACCGCGGTAACGATTCCCGCCAGGACGAATTGGAAAATGAGCTTGATCCGTCCACTCACGCCCGATGGATTTTTTTTGGTGACTTTCAAGTAATCGTCCGCGAACCCGAGCGCGCCGAGATAGAGCATTGCGAAGAGGGCAAGCCACATGAAACGATTGTCTAATCGCGCCCACAGCACGCTCGAGATAAACACGGTCCCGATAATCAGGACTCCGCCCATCGTTGGTGTTCCCGCTTTCAGACCGTGCAGTTCGGCGAGACGATGGACTTCAGACGCCTGGCGAATCGGCTGGCCGAGCTTGAGCGCCGTCAAAAGTCGGATGACGAAATTTCCAAACAAGAGCGAGAGTAGAAACGCGGTAATCGCGGCGGCGACGGCGCGGAACGTGACATAGAGGAAAACGTTAAATCCCCCGAAGTGCTCACTCAGCCGATGGAGGTAGTACATCATAGGCGCGCGCTCTCCCGCGAGCTTAGCTCTGCAAATTTCTCAATGACTTCTTCAGTCCGGGCCAGACGGCTTCCCTTGATCAGAATCAGATCGCCCGGTTCGACGATGTCGATCAACTGTTCGGCTGCTTCCGATGTCGATGCGACAGCTGAAGTTTTTTCGAGACCGGCTCGTTTTGCGGCGTTCGCAATCACTGCGCCCATTTCGCCGATGCCGATTAAGTGATCGATTCCAAAAGAAGCCGCCGCTTCGCCAACTTCTTCGTGACCGCGCTGAGTTTCCGTTCCGAGCTCGCGCATTTCGCCGAGCACCGCGATCCGTTTTCCGTCCGCGTCCAATTCGACCAGCGTCTGCAACGCCGCTTTCATCGAATCAGGGTTCGCGTTGTAGCTGTCGTCGAGGAATTGCACGCCGTTGATCTCCTTGATTTGCAGACGCGCTTTAGTTAGTGGCGCAGTCGCGAGCCCAATCGCGCATTCTTCGAGCGCAACGCCGAACGCGCGGCCAGCGGCGACCGCGAGCAGTGCGTTTTGCACCATGTGCAAACCCGGCACCGACACCTGAGCGCGACAGCGATGCGCCCCTTCGGTGATCGTGAATTCAGAACCATCGGCACTTTGCTGAATGTCGATCGCGCGAATCGCGCCGCCGTTTATGCCGGCGAAAATGACAGTCCCGCGCGTGCGCTCGGCGATTTTTTGCGCGAACGGGTCGTCCGCGTTCAAGATCACAGTGCCATTTGGGTCGACCGCTTCCGCGAGCGCGCCCTTTTCCTTTGCGATCGCTTCTCGCGAACCCATGAACTCTATATGCGCGACGCCGACGTTCGTGATAATCCCGGCGTTGGGCGCAGCAATCTTTGCGAGCGGCGCGATTTCTCCCGGATGATTCATTCCCAATTCCCAAACGCCGACTTCGTGATCGGAATTCGAATCGAGAATGGTTCGCGGCAATCCAACGTGATTGTTGAAGTTGCCTTGCGTTTTCGTGACTCGAAATTTTCGGCCGAGCACCGACGCGGCAAAATCTTTGGTGCTTGTCTTTCCGTTGCTGCCAGTGATCGCGAGAACTTTGATCGGTAGCGATTTTCGATAGTTAGCCGCGAGGTTCTGATAGGCGAGCAACGTGTCGTTAGCGCGAATGATCGCGAAGCTCTTCGGCACTTTCCCTTTCCACTTAGGATCGACAATCGCGCCGGCTGCGCCGCTTTTCGCGACGTCCTCGATAAATTTGTGGCCGTCGAAATTCTCACCACGCAGAGCGACGAACAGTTCGCCCTTCTTGATGGTTCGCGAATCGGTGCTGATTCTTTCGATGGAAATCCTTTCGTCGCCTTGTTCGAGCTTCGCCCCAGCCATCTTTGAGATTTGTAAGATCGACAACGGATTCATTTGAATTCCATCGGATGATTCTCGATCGCGCGACGCGCCACTTGAATGTCTTCGAACGGCACGGTGTGATCGGCAAACTCCTGATAATTCTCGTGACCTTTGCCCGCGATGAGCACGATGTCACGCGGTTGTGCCATTTCGATGGCGCGGGAAATCGCTGCAGCGCGATCAGTAATCTTTTCGAAGTGGTCGCCGCGAAAACCTTTCTCGATCTCGGCGATGATTTTATCCGGATCTTCCGTGCGCGGGTTGTCCGAAGTAATAATCGCGTAGTCGGAATTCTGATCGGTGACATTGCCCATAAGCGGCCGTTTCTCGCGGTCTCGATCTCCGCCGCAACCGAAAACGACGATCAAACGCTTCGGTTCTAATTCGCGCAGCGTTTTCAAAACGTTGAGCAGCGCGTCAGGTGTGTGGGCGTAATCAACAAAAACCTGGAATTGCCGTTTGGCCGGAACCATCTCGAGCCGTCCGGGAACTTGCGGCGATTTACCGAGACTGAGGACTGCGTCGCGTAAACTAATTCCAAGCGCGTTCGCAGCGGCGAGCGCGGCGACTGAATTCGCGACGTTGAAACGTCCGATCAGCGGAACACGCACGAGATAGCTTTTGCCACGCGCATCGAGCTGATAAGACGTGCCTCCGAATTCCATTCGGTAATTCGACGCGCGGAAATCGGCTTTTACGCCCGTGCCAAAAGTTACGACTGAAACTCTGTTGTCGATCTTCCCGATGAGTTTTTGGCCATAGCGGTCATCGATGTTGATGATGGCGACGGGTTTTTTCTTTTTCTCCTGCCGCGGCAATTGCTCGAACAACTTTGCCTTGGCTTCGAAATAGTTCTCCATCGTGCCGTGATAATCGAGATGGTCCTGGGTGAGATTAGTGAACACGGCGACGTCCCATTCGAGGTCGCGGACACGGTCCTGCGCCAAGGCGTGCGAGGAAACTTCCATCGCCGCCGCTCTGCAACCGGCGTCTCGGATTTGGGAAAGAAGTTCCTGGAGATCGAGCGATTCGGGAGTCGTCCGCGTCGCCGGCAAGACGCGTTCGCCGATTTCGTAACGAACGGTTCCGAGTAAGCCCGTGCGCATGCCTGCTTTTTCGCAAATGTGTTTGATTAGAAATGTCGTCGTCGTTTTGCCATTGGTCCCGGTGACGCCCGCGAGTTTCAATTTCCGCGCTGGGAAATTGTAGAAACGCGCTGCGAGATCGGCCATTGCGGTGCGCGAATTTTCAACCAGGACGCGAGTGGCGCGATTGCCAGTGACTGCGGGATTCTCGGCGCGCTCGGCGACGATCACCGTGGCGCCTTTGTCGATGGCCTGGCCGATGAAGTCGTGACCATCGCTTTTTTCGCCGCGCAATGCCACGAAAAGGCCATCCCTTTGCACGCGGCGCGAGTCATACGCGATGCTTTCCACCGCGCGATCAGCTGGGCCGATGATTTCGCGAACGGGAATCGTGCCGAGAAGGGTTTTGAGCTGCATGAGGGTCCGCCATTTTTAGGCCAGTGAGTCAATGGCGCGAAGAATTGGTTAAGGCAACTCGCTCCACGGGGATGGCTTTGCGAATCTCCTCATGCGGCTCAAGATCGAGATAACGCGCCGCCTTTTCGGCGATGCGTGAAAAAATCGGACCGGCGACCTGGCCGCCGTAGTTTTGCTCGGGCTTGGTTTGGGCGTCATCTAAAACGACGAGACCAACAAACTGCGGATTGTCGGCAGGCAGGTAACCGCAAAACGAGACAACTTCTTTCCCTTTCTCATAGCCGCCGTGCGGCCCAACTTTTTGGGCGGTGCCGGTCTTGCCGGCGATTGTGAAACCCGGAACCGCCGCGGCCGCGGCTGTGCCGCGATCACTGACCACGCCACGCAGCGCGGTGCCGATTTGATTCGCGGTTTGCGGCGAGATCACTTGGCGAAGCACGATCGGCTTCAGCGCGCTGATGGTCTTGCCATCGCTGCTCGTAATCGATTTCACAATGCGCGGCGTCATTAATTTTCCGCCGTTGGCGATTGCGCACATCGCGGTCGCCATTTGCAAAGGCGTAACGCCGATCTCGTGGCCCATCGGAATGTGCGTAATCGAGATCTTGCTCCAGGAATTCGGTGATCGAATCAATCCGGGAATTTCGCCCGGCAGCTCGACGCCCGTTCGATCGCCGAATCCGAAGCGGCGAATGTATTCGTAGAATTTCTGGTCGCCGAGCGTGACCGCCATTTTCGCCGCGCCGATGTTGCTCGACTTCACCAGAATATCTTTCACGCTCAGATCTTTGAATGCGGCGTGATCGTGGAGTGGTGTGCCGCCGTAATTCCAAACGCCGTTTTCGCAAAAAATGTAGGAATCGAGGCCGAACTTGTGCTCATTCAGCGCCGCTGCGGCCGTGACGATCTTGAATGTGGAGCCCGGCTCCATCATGTCGCAGATCGCGCGATTTTTCATCTGTTCCGGTTTCGCATCGGATCGTTTGTTCAAATCGAACGCCGGCCGATTCGCCATCGCAAGAATTTCGCCCGTCGAAGGCCGCATCAGAATGATCGTCGCTTTCTTCGGCGAATATTCCCGCATTGCGGCGTCAATCTCGTTCTCGACAATGTTCTGCAAGTTAAGATCGACAGTGAGATGGACCTGATAACCGTTGCGCGGCGCGCGCTCCTGACCGCGGTAAAGAACAATTTCCTGGCCGGCGCGATTGTGCTCGATGTAACGATAGCCGTCCTGGCCGTGCAAATATTCGTCGAGCGATCCTTCGACGCCCTGAATGCCTTTGTGATCGAAGTCGGTGAAACCGATGACGTGGCAAAGCATCGAGCCGTTCGGATAAATCCGGGTTGCGTCCTGCTCGAAATAAATGCCGCGCAAATTTTTCGCGCGCAAGGCTTGCCGAAGCGAATCGGCGTTCGCTTTGGCGACTTCGCGTTTTAAAACAATGTAACGCCGATCGGTATGAAGCTTTTCTGAAACTTCGGCGCGCGGAAGTTTCAGTTCGCCGCTGATTAGATCGACAGTGGCCTCAACATTGTTAAGCCGGCTCGTGTCGGCGACCACTGTTTCCACCGGGACATTGTGTGCGAGAACTTCGTTGTTCGTGTCGAGAATCGTTCCGCGCTCGGCGAAAATCGGTTGCTTGATGACGTGCTTCTCAGCCGCCAGACCCGCGTACTGGTCGTGCTTGATCATTTGGAGATAGATCAAGCGAAAGGAAAAGAGACTGAAGAGGAAGATGAATCCGAGACAGACGAAGGCGCATCGTGTTCGGCTGTTCCATTTCATCTCGCGCTCCGATTTGAAACCGGCTGAACCACGTCATCCGGATTCCGTGCTGGCAAAGTCAGGCGAACGATGTTGTGCTCGGCGATCGGAACTAGTTTGAGATAACCTTCTTTGAGGCGCCGTTGCAGCGCTGAGCGCGAAGTGAGCGCTGCGATCTGCGCGCTTGCGACTTCGTTTTGCATTTTCAGATTGGAGACTTCCGTCTCAAGCGCCTTTTTCCGATCGCCCAAACGATAAAGCTGAAGCGTGAGATAGACGTAACAAAGACCGGTGAGCGCGAGAAAACCTGTCAGGACAATCCATCGCGCGAGCGACGCGGCGTTCACTTCATTCCAATTTCGGCGCGAACGACTCATGCGATTTTTTCGGCGACTCGTAATTTCGCGCTGCGCGAGCGCGGATTTGCTCGGCGCTCGTTTTCACCGGGTTCGATTGGCTTGTCCGTGACCGGGCGGAGATCATATTCCGGATTGCGCTTCGGCTCAGGCCACTCCGGTTTGTCGATCCATTCGCGGCTGTGATCGCGAATGAAGTTCTTCACGATCCGGTCCTCGAGAGAATGGAACGCGATCACCGCGATCCGAGCCCCGACTTCGAGCCGCGCGGTGAGCGCGCGCAAACCCTGGCTAAGCGCGCCGAGCTCGTCATTCACTTCCATACGCAGCGCTTGGAAGATCTGCGTGGCGGGATGGCGCCGGCCGTGGCGGCCAACGACTTTTTCGATCGCTTTTGCCAACTGCAACGTTTCGGTAAAGGGCGCGTCTTTGCGCATCTTCACTATTAAAGAGGCGATCCGACGGGCGGCAGGCTCTTCGCCGAGATCGCGAAATATGCGGGTGAGTTCTTCTTCGCTGTAGGAATTGACGATGTACGAGGCGCTCAATGTCGATCTTGGATCCATGCGCATGTCGAGCGGACCGTTGCGCATGATGCTGAAGCCGCGCCAGGCATTCTCGAGTTGGCGCGAGGAAACCCCGAGATCAAGAATCGCGCCGCCGATTTTTGTGACGCCGAGCTCATCGAGAACTTTGTCCGCGTCACGAAAGTTTATCTGATGGAGCGTGACGCGTCCGCCGTAGGGTGCGAGAGCTTCGCGCGCTTCAGCAATTGCGTCCGGGTCTTGATCGAGCGCGAGGACATCGGCGCCGGTTTTCAAAATCGCTTCGGTGTGTCCGCCGCCACCGACGGTGCCGTCGACGACGAGCGAACCCGGATGCGGCGCGAGCAATTCCACCGCTTCGGTGGCGAGCACCGGGCGATGGTAAGTAAAATCTTCCATTTCCTGCGGCTCCTCTTCCAAAACGAGCGGACCGGTGGCAAACCAAACCGGGCGCTCAAATAATAATGCGTTCATGTGCGGGTTGATCACAAACCAATGACGTTCGCGACGTGTTGGTAAGTAGGCGTCTCCTCCTCGTGCGCCCTTTTTCGTTTCTCTCGATTCCAAATTTCAAAACGACCGCGTCCGCCAACGAGCACGACCTCGCCTTTGAGGCCAACGGTTTTGCAAAGGTCGACCGGCAGAACGAGGCGACCCTGTTTGTCGATCGAACCATGCTGTGCGCGCGCGTGAAGTTGACGAAAGAAAACGCGGCGATCGCGCGCGGAAACATTCGCGTCGGCTTCGGCGGCGGCACTCATACGAGAAAATTCTTCAGGCGGCATGACCAAAAGAAATTGGTGAGTCGCTTCCGGAAGAATGATGAACTCTTCGGGGTCACCACGGCGCCAGCGTGCGGGAATGGTGATTCGATTTTTTTCGTCGATGGCGTGACGAAACTCGCCCGCGTAAAAGTTTCTGTTGCGCGTTTCCATTGGCGGGTGGAAATGTATGCCATTCTAACCCACTTTTCCCCACCTTTAACCACCTCCCGTGCCAGACGTCAATAAAATTAATTGCCTATTTGTTAAGTCCAGCGCGGGTCTAAGCCGGTCCAATTCTTGGCCCCGAATGGCATCAGTACTGCGAGTAAAGAGCGGAGTTATGTGCTGGGGGCTGGTTTTATCCGTATTGACGCTCGTGCACGTCCATGCAACAGAGTGTTCCGCTATGATCCCCCTCTCCCGAGCGCTACAACAAGATTCATCTCCGGTCTTGAAATCGATCGACGGGTGGTTGAGGAAATTCATATGCGACACCCGCCGAAATCAAAATGTTATTGGGAATCGGCATAAGAGTGATCGATCCCTGGTGTCTCAGGAAGAATTTGACCGAAAGGATAAAGCGGCACAGGTGTGCCCCTTTGTTGCAGACTCAATTGACAGAGATCAATTCTGGGTGGAGCGGTCGGAATTTACGAGGCATCAGACGCCACAGATCGCGGTTCGCTTGAACGAGTTGATCTCGGAATTTGTCTTAACTCCCCCAGAGTATGACCCACGAAAAACCGGAAAACCCGCGCCTGCGGAAGTTATATCGAAGTGCTTCTTGCTGTACTTCCCAAATTTTGGAAATCAAGGCTCAAGCGGGGCCCTGCCTGAAATTGACCAGTTACACAAGGCTTTTAAGCCACAGTATATGGATGCCGGTCTCGGGCTTGGCCAGTTTTACGCGGGGTGTCCGATCGAAGGGGTGTACAGCAAAGGCTTTCGGCCTCTCATTAGTCCGGTTCCGGCGTTTGCAATTCGTTATTTGGCAGTGCACGATGACGTGTTTAACCCCCCTGGTTCGGACTTTCGGCACGTCTATGAAAAGTTCTTCCCACCTGGCGTTTGACTATTGTAACGTGTAACCCCGTCGAAAGCTAAAATGGACCGTCTTCATAGACTCACAATCCAAGAATCGCCAAGCATTTTGGGAATACCTATGCAATATGCTGAGCAAGGCTCGTTTTCTTTCTATGACGAGCCGTGTGCCATTCGTATTAGGGGAGATTTGGAGGCTTTAATCCGGGAGTTCCCATCTAAAGAATTGCAGCCAGTGGCGGATGAGCCCGTATACCTCAAAACGGACGAATTGTTAGTAACTGAAGAAGCGCTAACGCTCTGGAAAAAGTTTCGCGACCTGCTCGGCGATATGAAATTGATATACCTACCCAGTCAATTGTCAGAATTAGTGAGGTACAATTCGGAATTCGATTCGCTTGATACGCACTTGGACTACGGCGATGAAAAAGCTACGGCACTCGGCGCTGCGATTCTGAAAAGCCAGCCTTTCTTTGAAGCCACATTGTTTGGCCTGAGCGATGACGCGCCAGAAAACGAAAGTTACGGTTCTTTCGAGCAATCGCTTATCACACATCGGCGGCGATCACCGCTTCCGAAGGGAATTGAGATTTTGGGCGGAATGCCTATTCCTGCAATGGCGGGAGCCCATTCCAACGGGCGATAGCTTTCCGCTATCCCGTTTTGGAATCAGATCCTGAATCGCGGATTGTTCGTCCTCCATCGCGTGACTCACGCTGGGCGGTTTTGAAGGGATCAGCCTTCTTGCCAATAAGCGCCACGTCTCGCAGCCTCCTTGGTTTTCTCTAACGCGATGAAGTTCCTTTTTCTTATCTCCACAACCATTTTCGTTGCCATCTCTGTCTTACCGGTGGGCTCTGCGCAATCTCCGTCGCCAAACTCAAATGACACCATCCGCGTAAGAGTCACCGTTAATGCGGATGGATCGCGCACCACGTATCGCTTCAATGACGCGAAACACGAAGCCGTCGCCACCACCACCGATGAGGAAGGCGGGGCTCGGGGCAAAGTCGTTTATCAAACCGACGACACGGGGCGGTTCATCAGCGGCGTCGTATTCGGTCCCGACGAAAAGTTCGTCTTCAAGACGCTATATAAATATGGCGAGGGCGGTCGGCTCGAAGAGGAGACGCATCTGAACAAGGACGGGGGCCTCATTAACAAAGTCGTATATAAATATGACCCCCGAGGGAAGGAGGTCGGCTACGCGATATTCGACGCCAACGGTAAGTTGACCGCGTCAACCGCGCCCGCGCCGGCCGCCGCGGACAAAGAGCGTAAGAGCTCGCGACGCTGATGCTTGCCCACGAAAGGAAAACGGGGTAAGAAAGCAATCCCCATGATTGATTATATTCAGAAGGGCGGCTTGCTCATGTGGCCGATTCTGGCCTGCAGTATCGTTGCCGTCGCGGTGTTTCTGGAACGCTTCTTTTACCTCCACCGCGCGACGATTCACGTTGGCGAATTCCTCAAGGGGCTTTCCAATCTCGTTCAACGCCGCAATTTCGCCGAAGCTCTGCACGAATCGGCGGGAACGCCGGGCCCGGTCGCTCGCGTCATTCACGCCGCGATTCTTAGGCACGACATGCCGCGGTCGGAGTTGCGTGAGGTTGTGCAGGAAGCAGGACAACTTGAAGTGCCGAAGCTCGAACGTTTCCTGGGTGTCTTGGCGACGCTCGCGTTTCTTGCGCCGCTGCTCGGGCTGCTCGGAACGGTTTCGGGGATGATCGACGCCTTCAGCACGATCGCTTCTCACGGGGGCTACGCGACAGTCACCGAATTGTCCGGCGGCATTTACAAAAGTTTACTTACCACTGCGGCCGGCCTTGTCGTCGCCGCGCCGACGTTCGTCGCTTATAGCTACCTTTCGTCGCGCGTGAACACCATGCTTCATGAGATGGAACGTGCCGGCATTGAAATCGTGCACATGTTGAAAGACAGCGAGGCGCTAACCGGGATCATCAGCTTCCAACAATCTTCCGAAGCTTTCCCAACCTCTCGCGAAGTTCGTCGCGATCATTAGATCGACATCTCGCGTGTCGGCATGAAACTCAGCCGCACCAAGGAATACAACTTCGGGTGGCTCGTTGTGTTTCCGCTCATCGATGTTGTGTTTCTGCTGATTTTTTTCACGCTCCTAAGCTCGAACTTTATTCTTCAACCAGGGATCGCCATTTCGGCGCCAGCCACGCCGTTCCTGCTCGGCGCGCAGCGCAAGCCGCAAATCATCAGCATCACGGGTAGCGCGGTGCCCTCGATCTATTTCCGCGACCAAAAAACTTCCATCGCACAGCTCGGTCCATTGTTGGATGAGGCTAAACGAGAAAACCGCTCAATCATTATAAAGGCCGATCGCCAGACGCCGTATGAGCTCGTCGTCGCCGTAACCAATGTGGCGCTCGAACATGGAATCTCATCGGTTTCATTGGCCGGCGCGGCTCCGAGATGAACGCATCCGCGACCTCGCCATTCATATTTAATTGGAGCAGGCCGCGGAGCCGCAATCTCGCGGTCGCAGGATTTATCGCGGTATCGTTCGCGTTTCATCTTGCCGGATTTTATTTATTCCAGGTTGTCTATCCGCCCACGGTGTCGCTTCTGCCTGCTTCACAACGCGTCAATCTTCTAACTGCTACTTCCGAGCAGACGGCGACTCTGTTGCGGTGGATCGACGCCGAAGATCCGGCGTTGGTTTCGGCGACTCGGCGACCGCTTCACGCCCAACGCTACGAAATTGGCAATGTTCAACACGCGCCCTCGTACTTCGCGGCTGAGCCGGCGTTAAAGGAACCACCGCCGTTGGTTGTCGATCTTACTTTGCCGAGCGCGCAACCGCCTGGTCCGGTGCCGATGCAAAGCCGGCCCCCCGCGTTGCCGACGAAAATGCCACCGACACAAGTCACGTTTTCGAGTGAACTGCGCGAACTTGGACCAGCGATCTTCGGCGTCGCACGCTTCAAAGCCTCCGGCAACGAAGCGCCGCAGAACGCGCAATTTCGAATCGCAGTCGATCCGTTTGGAGTAGTCCGATACTGCTTCATTGTGAACTCCTCCGGCGACGCATCATTGGATCAACAAGCGAGAGAACATCTCGCGCTCAGTCGGTTCCCGCAAAGATCGACATCAAACGCAGACGGCCTGGTCTGGGGAATTGCGACGATTGAGTGGGGTGGTGACGTCGCGGCGGCCGACTCAAAATCCACATCTGTCGCGCCGTGATTCGCGTCAGCCTGGCCGCCCTGGTCACAATTTATCTGTTCGTTTCCCTTGCCACGATTTTCCTTCTCTGGATAGTAGGTGAGTGGAACCGGCGCCGGCGTGAGCGGCGCGCATTGCGTTACCGGTTACGTTGCGTGATTTGCGCGTTCGAGTTCGAGGATCGAACGACGGCATTGCTTCCACGCTGTCCGCGTTGCGGCAGTTTGAACGAAAGATTTAGATTGGAGCAAATTTAATTATGGGAATGTGGATTGGCCGAAATCGAAAAGCGCGCGTCACCTACGGGTTCGACGAGATCGCGCTTGTGCCGGGTCGCGTCACGATCAATCCGAACGAGGTCGACATCACATTTCGCTTGTCGCGCAAAAACGCGGAGCCCCTCACGCTGAAAATCCCGATCCTCGCCAGCGCGATGGACGGCGTGGTCGATGTGAAGTTCGCCGTCGCGATGAGTAAACTCGGCGGTCTCGCCGTTCTAAATCTCGAAGGCGTCCAGACGCGCTACAAGAATCCGCAGGAAGTTCTTCAAAAAGTTGTCGATACGGACAAGTCGGAAGTGACTGCGTTGCTTCAAAGAATTTACCAAGAGCCGGTTCATTCGGATTTGATCGCCGCGCGCGTAAAACAAATTAAAGACGAAGGCGGAGTCGCGGCGGTCAGCTCCATCCCGCAACGCGCGGCCGAGTTCGGGCCGATCGCGCAGGAAGCAGGCGCCGATGTTTACGTTGTCCAAAGTACTGTGTCGACTGCGCGCCACATCTCGAGCGAATACAAATCTCTCGATCTCGCAAAATTTTGCAAAGATATGCGCATCCCGGTGATCGTCGGAAACACCGTTGGTTATGACGTCACGCTCGAGATCATGGAATGTGGTCCGGCGGCGGTTTTGGTCGGGGTTGGTCCCGGCGCTGCGTGCACTTCGCGTGGCGTGCTTGGTCTCGGGGTTCCGCAAGTGACCGCAACCGTCGATTGCGCAGCGGCGCGCGATGCTTACTACAAAAAGTCCGCTCGCTACGTTCCCATCATTACCGACGGTGGAATGAGTAAAGGCGGCGACGTTTGCAAAGCGCTCGCTTGTGGCGCGGACGCGGTCATGGTCGGCAGCGCGTTTGCGCGCGCGCAGGAATCACCCGGCGGCGGATATCATTGGGGAATGGCGACGCCGCACGTAAATCTTCCCCGCGGAACTCGAATCAAAGTAGGAACGACCGGCTCATTGAAACAAATTTTGTTCGGTCCGGCCGAAGTCGATGACGGCAGCCAAAATCTCGTTGGCGCTATCACGACCTGCATGGGCAACGTCGGCGCGCGCAACATTGCCGAGTTTCAACAGACGGAAATCATCATCGCGCCATCGATCAAGACTGAAGGCAAACTCTTTCAAACGGTGCAGAGTGTCGGCATGGGAACGCGCTAAAGCAGTGGCCTGTGACAAGTGACAAGTGACAAGTTAAGATTCTGTCTGGCCACTGGTCACTGAAACACTGGTCACTATTTTATGAATGATCGCAGAGTCGTAATCACCGGCCTTGGCGTCCTTTCTCCAGTCGGAAATGATCTGGAAACATTTTGGTCCGCGCTGAAAGCGGGCAAAAGCGGGATCGGCCGGATCACCGCGATGGACGTTAGTCAGTACGACACGAAAATCGCCGGTGAAGTTCGCAATTTCGATCCGAAACCGTTTTTCAAGAATCCGAAAGACATCCGCCGCACCGATCGATTTGTGCAGCTTGCAATGGGTGCGGCGAAAATGGCGGTGCAGGACAGCGGGCTCGACCTGGAAAAAGTAAATCGCGATCGGTTCGGCACAATTATCAGCAGCGGCATCGGCGGACTGAAGACTCTCGAGGATCAGTTCACCATTTTGATGAACAAAGGTCCGGCGCGCACTTCGCCATTCACGATTCCGATGCTGATCAGTAACATGGCCAGCGGGATCATCTCGATGGAATTCGGTTTGCGCGGGCCGAACTTCTGCATCGTCACTGCTTGCGCAACCTCGAACAACTCGCTCGGTGAATCGTGGCGAATTATCAAGTTTGGCGACGCCGATATTTTTCTGGCCGGCGGTTCGGAAGCATCGATCGTCGAAATTGGTCTTGCCGGATTTTCCTCCATGCGCGCGCTCAGTCGTCGCAATGATGAACCGGAACGCGCATCACGCCCATTCGACAAGGATCGCGATGGTTTCGTGATGAGCGAAGGCGCCGGCGTTTGCGTTGTCGAAGAACTCGAGCACGCAAAAAAGCGCGGCGCGAAGATTTATTGCGAGCTGTCCGGTTACGGACTCTCCGCCGACGCCTATCACATGACCGCTCCTCCGGATGATGGCGAAGGCGCGGCACGGGCGATGAAAATGGCGCTTGATCATGCGAAAATTTCGCCTGCCGATGTCGATCATATCAACGCGCACGCGACTTCAACCGGGCTCGGCGACATCGCCGAGACGAAAGCGATTAAGATGGTTTTCGGTGAGGAACAGGCGAGGAAAATTCCGATCAGCGCAACCAAGTCGATGACCGGTCATTTGCTTGGCGGCGCGGGTGCCGTGGAAATGGCCGCGTGTGCGCTGGCGATTCGTGACGGAATTGTCCCGCCCACGATCAATCTGGATCATCCGGATGAGCTCTGCGATTTGGATTACGTTCCACACAAAGCGCGCGAGAAAAAAGTGAAGGTCGCGCTCAACAACTCATTCGGTTTCGGCGGTCACAACGCCACTCTCGTCGCCACCGCGTTTCAGGATTAATTGTGAGGCCGGCAGTTCTGTGCGTCGCGCTGCTGTGCGCCATTGCTCTCCCGCAAACTCTCTTAGCCTCGCCTCATTTAAGCAAGTGGACGGCGATGCAAATCGGATTGAATGCGCTGAAGGCTAAGTACCCAGGCGAGTATCGACACTTGGTTTTGACCTACCGTCCATATGTAGCCGATTTCGAACATGGCGTTTGGCATGTATCGGGAAAAAGCTTTGTGCCAGGCGGTCGCGCACCCGTCATCGAGGTTCGAGACCGCGACGAGAAGGTTCTCAAAATTTATTTCGCCCGCTGACTCTCGGGATTAACCGGGAAGTGTTTGTTCTTGAGATGTTCGGGGACGCGTTTGGTGTGTTCTGATTCGACGGTCTCGCTCGCTTCGTTTAACGCCTCGTAAGATTCGCGGCTCTTCTTGGCGCGGCACATGTAAGCGGTCGCGTGCGCGAGTGGGATCCGCGCTTCAGGCATACCGACAAATTCGACTGCCTGCTGGGTTGCGATCGCGAGTGGCAACGCTTCCGGATCCGCGAGGCCGACATCTTCGCTCGCGAAGATCACGATGCGTCTGGCGATGAAGCGAAAGTCTTCCCCGGCGTGCAGCATTTTCGCGAGCCAATACATCGCGCCTTTCTCATCGGACCCGCGCATGCTTTTGATGAACGCGCTGATCGTGTCGTAATGCGCGTCGCCCGCTTTATCGTAGACGACCGCTTTTTGCTGAATGCTTTCTTCGGCGACCGCGAGCGTGAAATCGATCACGCCTTTTGAATCGGGCGGCGTAGTGAGAACACCGATCTCGAGCGCGTTCAAACATTTTCGCGCATCCCCATCGCTCAACTTCGCGAGATGTGTTTTCGCATCGCTGTCCATCTTGACCTTATGCTCTCCGAGTCCGCGCTCTTTGTCGGTGAGCGCGCGATCGATCAAACTCCCCAGTTCTTCGACGCTGAGTGAATTGAGCTGAAAAACTTGTGACCGCGAAACGAGCGCGCTGTTAACGTAGAAAAACGGATTGTAAGTCGTCGCTCCAATCAGCCGCAGATTTCCGGCTTCCACGTCCGGCAACAAAATGTCCTGCTGCGCTTTGTTGAAATGATGGATCTCGTCGATGAACAAAATTGTTTTCTGACCGGATGTTCGGATCCGATTCGTAGCGGCGGCGAGCGTTCGTCGCATTTCCGCGACGTTGCTTTCCACGCCGCTCAAACGAACAAACTTCGCGTGCGTAATGTCGGCAATGATGTGCGCGAGTGTTGTTTTTCCAGTTCCCGGCGGACCTGACAGGATCACTGACGGCAAACGATCCGCTTCGATCGCTCGCCTTAGAAGTTTTCCCGGCGCTAGAATATGTTCCTGGCCAACGAATTCATCGAGCGAGCGCGGCCGCATGCGGGTGGCGAGTGGCGCGGCTTTATCCACCGTGGCAAGATCGACATCCTCTTGTTGAAACAGCTCCTCCACGCCGAAACGCTACGGCGCGAGAAGACCCATTTCCAGTTGAGTCGCTGACAGGCGCCGCCGTAAGCTTGGTGCGTTCGTTCCCCCATGACTGCGATCCGCGCGCCGAGATTACCATTTCTTGGACTATCCTTGACGGCAGCGCTGGGAATCGTAGCTGCGGATTACATCGCAGTTCCTGAATCACAATGGTTGGTCTGCGCGATCGGGTTCGTGTTGATCGCCTTCATTCTGCTTTGGCAACCGACTGCGATGCTCACTTACGTGCTTGTTGCCTGCGCGTTTTTTCTGATCCACAATTTTCGAACACGCGACACTGCTGGCCTGCGGCTCGCAGCGGACTTAACTGAGCGGCCACGGGTCGTCACTGCAATCGGCGTTGTAACGTCGGAGCCGAAGATTGCCTCGAATGAATTCGCCACTTTTCTGTTTCAGCTCAAGTCACTCGAGTTCGGGGGTGAAAAAAGATCGACAGTCGCAAGCGTGCTCGTCCGCTGGCGCGGCAATGCCGAATTGGGCGATGAGTTGAAACTTTTCGGAATCGCGGAACCGATTGCACCGCCGCGAAATCCCGGCGAATTCGACATGCGCAGTTATCTGGCGCGCCAGGACGTGCGGCGGAGTTTGTTTGTGCGTTACGCTGAAGACGGCGCGCTCTTAGGCAAAGGTGTCGGCAATCCAATTTTGTCCGCCGCGCAAAAATCACGCGACTGGATGCAGGCCGTCATCTGTCGTGGGCTCGACGATTCACCGCAGGTGCAAAATTTTGTTGGCGGCATCGCGCTTGGTCTGCGGCATCAAACGCCGGAAGACATCGAAGAACCGTTTCAACAGACCGGCACGCTGCATCTTTTTGCCGTCGCTGGACTGCACGTCGGAATTGTTGCGCAACTGTTGTGGATCCTGGCCTCAGTCGCGCGCCTGCCGCGAAAATGGGCGACCTCGCTGATCATTCCCTGTCTGCTCTTCTACGCCGCTGTCACCGGTTTGCACATTTCCAGCGTTCGCGCCGCCGTGATGAGTTCAGTGCTGCTCGCCGGCTTTTTTTTCGAGCGCAGAGTATTTGCGCTGAACAGCCTCGCCGCTGCCGCTTTTTTTCTGCTGTGCTGGGACACGAATGAGCTTTTCTCGACCGGCTTTCAACTCTCGTTCGCGGTGGTTGGCGCGATCGTTTGCCTGGCCGATCCGCTTTCGACTTGGCTGCGCCGTTTCGGCCAACCCGATTCGTTCTTGCCGCGGCGCCTCGTCAGCGGTTCACGTCGCACGCTCGGTAGCGGTTACGATTTTATCTGCAGAGGCGGGTCGGTTTCGCTCGCGGCGTGGCTCGGTTCGTTGCCGCTGATCTTTTGGTATTTTCATTTGATCACGCCCAGCTCGGTCGTCGCCAATCTGATCGTGGTGCCGATCGCGTTCTTCATTTTGGCGATCGCGCTTTTGTCGCTCGTCGCGGCGCCGATCAGTTCCGCGCTGTCGATTTTGTTTAACAACGCGAATTGGTCGCTCGTTAGTGCGGTGATCGCGTTCGTTAATTGGTTCGCCGACGTTCCCGGCAGCCATTATTACGTCAGCGATCTTCATTGGCCAAAAGCGCTCTTCGCGAACGTTACCATCCTGGATGTTGGTGCCGGCGGAGCAGTCCACGTGCGGGCGTCGGGAAACGATTGGCTACTCGATTGCGGAAGCGCGCGAGATTACGAACGCGTGCTGCGTCCGTATTTGCACGCCGCGGGTGTGAATCAGCTCGACGGACTTTTGCTGACTCATGGCGATTCGCTGCACATTGGCGGTGCCGAAGCACTGCTCGCAGATTTTGCGCCGAACGCTTTGATCGATAATCCGGCTGCGGACCGGTCAATGATTCACCACCGGCTCCGCCAAATATTTGCAACTAGACAAGTCAACTTCGCAAAAGCGTCTGCGGGTAGCGGTTTCATTATTTCACCGAACGTAATGACGAAGATTTTGTTCCCGCCGGAGGGTTTTGTCGCGTCAGCTGCTGATGATCAGGCGCTCGTCGTGCAACTGTCGATCCAATCGACAAAGATTTTGTTCGTGTCGGACAGCGGTTACGCGACAGAGAATGCGTTACTCCGGTCGGACGCTGAATTGCGAAGCGACATTCTCATTAAAGGTCAACATCACTCCGGAAATTCCGGCCAAGACATTTTTCTAGACGCCGTTCAGCCCCGGTTGATCATCGCGACCTCGCGCGATTTTCCGCAGCAGGAACGAATTTCGGACGAATGGGCCCAGCGAGTTCGCGCACGAGGGATCAAGCTGTTTCGTCAGGATGAGACAGGCGCCGTGCAAATCGAAATCGAAGAGGGCGAGTGGAAGGCGCGCGGTTACGTCACCGGCGAAGTTTTCCGGAGCGATAATCGGTAGATCGGAAGGCCTTGTTTTCGGAAGCGGCGTTCGAATTTCGTTTGAGGCCGTTCGGCATCGTCTGCAAAACTTGAATGCATTATGCATTCAAGTTTGTTCGCTGAACTTGCCACGTGTTGCATGTGTTTAAAATAATCAAGATCGTCAGTGGCGAGATCGATCCTTCCGCCCGGCTCAAGGGCACGGTGGATTGAATCAAGAAACTCCGGTTGAACGATTCGGCGACGATGATGCCGCCGCTTCGGCCACGGATCTGGAAACAACAGATAAAAAGTTTCGATCGAATTCTCTGGCAGCAGATACCGGACGGCGTATCCGGTCTCGATGTTTAGGATCCGAACGTTAGGCAGCGCGGCCGACTTGCGGATCGCTTTGCCGACGCGGCTCGCCATTTTCTCCACCCCGAGAAAATTTCGCTTTGGATGTCTCTGCGCGAGTTCACACAAGAAACTCCCGTCACCGCAGCCAAGATCGACATGTAGCGGCGCGATGCGTCCGAACGTCGCCAGCAAATCAATCGGCGCGAAATAAGTTTCCGGGATCAACTCGACCACGGAACAAGAATGAAGCCGCTGTGCGGCGATTCAACCGCGCAACGGTAGGTTTTTTGCGAATTCGCTAAGCGGCGGCTGTTTTCGGCGTGCCAAATCCGATCGCGAGCATCACCACCGCGAGGACAACGTGCAGCCAGGTGTCCGCCGTGTTGTTCGCGATCAACCCGAAGATCAACCCGTTGCCGACGACAAACCCCATGACCGCGACTAACGCGTAAACGATGCCGAAGATTTGGAACCACAATCGCGCAGCGCCAGCTCCGGACATCGAAGCAAAGAGGAAAATCGCGCCCGAGACGATGTGAACGATGCTATGCATGGTGTTTACCATAAAAATACCGAGCAGCATTGGCATACCGTCAGGGCCTGCGGGGGCGATTCCGGGGACGAACCCGAGAATTCCAATCGCGAGGAAGACAATACCAAAAAGCATTCCGAATGTTTTAGCCATAGTAATCTCCTGTTTGGTTTTCCGGAATTTCGCTTATGGCAGCGCGGTCGCGCGTAAGCAAGACAATTTCCATCCAACGCCGAGCCGATGGGACTGTCTAAGATCGACAACATGAAACTTTCAATTTTGATCGCGACTTGCGTTTCCGTGGCAATCACCATTGTGCCGGCGCAAAACTCGCCGCTTGCGACGAAGACCGCGGTTTTTGCCGGCGGCTGTTTTTGGTGCATTCAACCAGCGTTCGACAAAGCTCCGGGCGTCATTAAAACGACCGTTGGCTACTGCGGTGGAACGGAACCGAACCCGACCTACCAGCTCGTTGGTTCGGAAAAGACGAAATATCGCGAGTCGATCGAGATCGTTTACGATCCGGCAAGAATTTCGTACGACCAGCTCCTCGACATTTACTGGAAGCAGATCGATCCCACACAGGAAGATGGACAATTTACCGACGTCGGCCCGAGTTATCGCGCCGCTATTTTTTATGGGAGCGATGAAGAGAAGAAAGCCGCCGAAGCGTCGAAGCAAAAGCTGGTTAGTTCCGGCAAATTCAAAAAGCCGGTCGTAACTGAAATTTTACCGGTCACGAAATTCTGGCCGGCGGAGGATTATCACCAAAAATATTATCAACAGAATCCCGAGCACTTCGAAGCATTCGAACACGGTTCCGGACGGACTTCATTCCAAAGGAAGAACTGGGGCGAAAAGCCCTAACGATTGCGGCGACGCATCCGGCGTCGCACGGCTGCGACCCAGTCTTTCAATTGCAAGATGGACATGAAGTTAATGATGCGCTCCGCAGGGATCTTGGCTTTCAACGCAGCCGCGAGCCCAAGCTCAATGAATTCCAATTGCCACGGATGATGTGCGTCTGTGCCTAATGAAATGCGACACCCAGCGCGTTTCGCGATTTTCAATAGCGCCAAATTCAAATCCTGACGGTCCGGGTAACAATCAATCTCGAGCGCCTTATCGAGTTTGGCAGCTTCAGCAAACACGCGCGGCCAATCCGCTTTCAGCCCGAGCCGGTAATTGTAGATTCGGCCACGCGGATGACCCAGAATCTGAATGTCGGGATTTCGCAATGCCGCGACGTAACGCGCGGTTTGATCGTGCTTCACTCGCAACACCGAATGGAATGAGCCGAGCACGATATCTAGTTTCGCCAATGCTTTCGGGTCCATGTCGCCTTCGCCGCGCGGGGTCAGATTCATTTCAAGCGACGAAAGAACGTTGACTCTTCCGCCGGCTCTCAAGATCGACGTATTTACTTTAGCGATCTCAGCCTGCTGCTTAGCGAGGCGTTTTTCGTCGATGCCGCCGGCGATCTTTAATCCTTTCGAATGATCGGTGATCGCGATGTATTCGTAATTGCGTTCACGAGCAGCTTCGGCCATGTGCCGGATAGTGCCCGAGCCGTCGCTGTAGCGCGTATGCATTTGAAGATCGCCCCGCAGTAGTTGCATCCACGCGGGATGTTTGGCGAGGAAGGTGCGCGCATCGGCTAGCGCGATAAAATCCCGGCGAATTACCGGCGACCGCAGCTTCTGCTTGGGCGGGTTGTCGATCCAACGCTCAATGCGTTTTGTGATAAATGGACCGATCGAGCGTAGTTCGGTCAGCGGTCGATTTTGTGCGATAAGATCGACAACCTGTTCCGGCCAAAGAAAGGCGCTCCGCGCAGCTCGACGGTACGCGCGCACGAGGACTCCCGATTCCCTCTCGGCCTCGCGCGCCAGAAGCTCGGCGAGTTGAGCATTAGTGAGCACACATCTGAATCGATGGTGCTCGCGTCTTTGAGTTGCCGCCGTTTAGAATCGCGCGAGCTGAGCCTTGTTCGATTCGACAAACTCAGCGCGTTCAACCGAAAGATTTTCGTTCAACACTTTTCCGAGTTCTTGGGCCAGCACGATCGCGATCGCGCGCGCATCCTGCGTGTAGACCGGGATCGGAAAGGAACCCGCATTGCGATCGTAGCCGTAGATGGTGCCGTCGGTTTCCCAGACGCAATAAGCATGACCGGCCGGGTGATTGTTGTAGCGGACGAGGAGAATCTTCGCCCAAAAATCCTTATCGAGCGCGTGCTGGGTCTTCATGGCGGCCAAATAATTGCACGCCGAAACCACGCAGCCGTTAAGTACAACGAGTTCGTCGTCGCCAGGTGAAACGAGAACGGTCTGGGTGGGGCGGCAACTGAAAGTGGCACAGGCCAGGAGGAGGGCACAATGGTAAGTGATCTTTGGAATGGACGGGCGATTCATGGAGCGGGAGCTGTCGCAGAATTATTGTTGTTATAGTTTTTATAAGACACTGCCGCTCCAATGTGAAGCTTTATTTTTCTTTGAGACAAGAAAATTGCGCGGCGTTTGGCACCGAATTCGCATTCGGCTTTTTCAGTCGGGACCCACACGCTTTCGCCACTGGCGAAACTGGAGGCGAGGGGAGTTGAACCCCTGTCCTCGTCGCATTCCGCGCGCGCATCTACATGTTTATCCGGCGTTAAAGTCTGAAGAGCCAACGTCTCACCGGCGCGCTGCCAGCTCCCGAGCGTCCGCGATTTTTCGATCTTACCGAAGACGCGCGGTCGCTCCGCGCTTCGGCCAGCCTGCTGTCCTCGTTTCCGCCGCTAGCAGGCGTCGCTGCGAAAACGTCACGGTCAATTAAGCCGCGAGAGCGAGATCTTCGTGATCTGCGTTTATTTGTTTTGGTCCGGTTTTTTACGAGGCCAACGAACCATCCTCGACATGCCGCCCGCGCTTCCAACGATGAGTCGAAGCCGGTGCGCCCCCGTTATTGCAAAAATACTGTCATCCGATGCCTCACGCAAATTCGCCGTGAAAATCGAACGCTGCCATCTTAGCATGATCTAATCAGCTACGCTTCAGAGAAGTAGTGATGCACAGCTACGCCGATAATTTGGCATTGGGTCGCGCCAGTAGATTTTTTTCCAAGCCTCGGCGCGCATCCCTTCTCTCGACAAGATTCGCTTTAGGCGCCATTTCTCTCGTCCTCGTCCTTTTCATTGGTTACGTCGATTTCGAAACCGGGTACGAGCGATCGCTTTCGCTGTTCTATTTGATCCCGATCTCGATCGGGACGTGGTTCATCGGCCTCTACTTCGGCGTGGCGGCCGCGCTGTTGAGCGTCGTGGTATGGATCGCATCCGACCTCGCAGCCGGAATTCCAGGAATCCGGCTCTGGAATGCGGCGATGGCACTGGCTTCGTACGTCGCGTTCACGATTGTGTTGTCCAAATTGCGCACTTTGCTCGATGAGCTGGAGCAACGCGTGCGTGACCGCACGATTGCGCTGCAGCGCGAGATGGCCGAACGCGAACGGCTCGACCACGAAATTGCCGAGATCGCAGATCGCGAACGCCGCCGCCTTGGCCAAAGCCTGCATGATAGCGTCGGCCAACACCTTACCGGCACGGCGTTGGCCGCGCAGGTGCTTCGCGAAAAATTGGCCGGCCGTTCTGCGAGCGAAATCGCCGACGCCGATAAAGTCGTTCGTTATCTGGAGGAAGGCATCGAACTGACGCGCAATCTCGCGCGCGGTTTCTTCTCGCCGGAATTGGAAGCTGATGGATTGAATGTTGCGCTACAGGGGCTCGCGGAAAACGTGACCGAGCGGTTTGGCGTCACTTGCACGTTCAACGGAGATGAGGGCGTGCGCGTGCGCGATTCGGTCACAGCGACTCAGCTCTATCACATTGCCCAGGAAGCCACCACCAACGCGGTCAAGCATGGACAGCCCACAAAGATCGACATCGAGTTGGACCAGAAAGGCCAACGCTTGACGCTCGCGGTTTCGGACAACGGGAAAGGTATTCCGGACAGATTGCCGGAACCGCCGGGCCTTGGCTTGCGTTTAATGGCGCACGGCGCAGCTTTGATCGGAGGAAAATTTTCTGTTCACCGTAACCGCGACGGCGGAACGCTAGTCACTTGTAAGTTAAGCGCAGATTAAATCCCACGTTATGAAGGCAAAAAACCAAAACGGAACTGCTCGCAATTGTAAGGTTTTCATTGTCGACGACCACCCGCTCGTTCGCGAAGGACTCGCGAACCTCATCAATCAACAGACCGATGTCAGCGTTTGTGGTGAAGCTGAGGATTCCGCCAGCGCTATCTCCGGCATCCAAAGCATTAATCCGGATGTGGTCTTGGTCGATATCTCGTTGAAAAATGAATCAGGTCTCGAGCTGGTCAAAACTTTAAGGACTCAGTTTCCCGACTTGGCCGTCATCGTTTTGTCGATGCATGACGAGGCGCTTTACGCTGAGCGCGCGCTGCACGCCGGAGCTCGAGGTTATGTCATGAAACGCGAGACTACGAAAAATGTTCTCACGGCCATCCGCCGCGTCCTGGAGGGTGACATCTATGTCAGCGACCGCGTCGTCAACTCAATGGCCAAGCGAATGAGCTCGCGTAAAACCGCTGCCGCCGAGCCGGTAGAACGACTCAGCGATCGCGAATTGGAAATCTTTCGTCTGCTTGGCCAGGGACGCACGCCTTCACAGATCGCGGAAGATTTGCGGCTGAGCCTGAAGACGGTCCAAGCCTACTGCGCGCGCGCGAAAGAAAAATTCGGCGTGACGTCGTTGACGGAATTGCTTCGCGCGGCGATCCGCTGGGAAGACGCGATGCACGTCAAATAGACGCGGCTAGGCCGATGTAGATCTGACGTGGGCAGGGCGAATGCTCGCCGCCGCATTTGCCAACTGTCCGGTTGTCGGATTTAAACCGCAGAACCTTGCCAATTGTTCCAACATCGGCGGCGGATTCGCCTGAAGTTCTCCAAAATGCAGACGCTCATAGTTCGCCGAACCAGCGACCCGTTCGCCCGCGGCGATATACGTTTCGACGAGTTCGCGACAATAATTTAGGTCGCCGAGATTGCCGGTTGGTGGATCGCCCGCCGCTTGAAACTTCAGTTCGCGCTCCCGAATGCTTTCCGCAGCCGCCAGCGCATCGCGCATGACGTGCACGGCCCGTGCGTCGGGAAAAATTTTCAGCCAGATGGGCGCGAACAGTGTCGTGCGCGGCTCTTTCCAGCCCCAGATCGCTCCGAATTTAAGTCGCAGTCGCGGCCACCAACCTCTTGGATCGTTTCGGTAACCAAAAATCTTCCCAAAGTGCGATGCGATATTAGAGCGCAAATACTCCAGACAATCGCGCTCGCCCTCCGCCGTTTCGATTGAGCGCAAGAACGGCGCGGGATTGTGCCAGGAGGCGCCGACTCGACGCAAATATTCGTCGTGCAACTGCTGGAGCGCCTTCGACTCGCGATGACTATCGAGGCGTTGGCCAATTTGCAAACCGACGAGCTCGAGCGCGCGCGCGGTCGCGCTGGTGCCAGACCGATGCGCACCAATGATGAGAACAGGCGGGCGCTTCGGATACATGTCGATCTTTGCTCGTTAGGCAGTGTAACCGAACCGCGCGTCCAAATGTTTCAGCGCGTCCGCGGCGAAGGCCAGGTCTTCGGGTGAAAGATAATCACGGTAGCCCCCGACTTTACCGCGACGCACCTTGAACGATTCCGGATTTCGGACATCGCGCGAACGCAGAATTTTCGAGTCGAACACGCCCGCGGCTTCCAAGCGCTGCATGTTCGCGAAATCCGAAAACTCCAGCGCGTGCCCGAATGCGTCGGGATCCGGCGATGTTTCTCCAAGCGTGGCGAGGAGCGCGCGAAAGTTTTGTTCGGGCGCCGCGCGCAACGCTTCGTAGTGCAGCAGTGTGAAATCCTTTCGCCGCCCAAATTCCGCAAACCAATCGTTCATCGTCTTGATGATCGACATGATGCCGTAGCGGCGGTCGCGCATCAGATCGCCGACTCTTTTTTCCTTCACCTGTTGCGGCGTCTCGCGCGTGCGGTGGACCAACTGCATGTAAAGCGAAACGAACGCATCGCGCGGATCTCGCACGAGCAGAATGACCCTTGCTCGCGCCAATTCTTTCGCCGGCACGAGATATTTTCCGCGAACGCGGTCCCAGACTCTGCCTTTCATTCGTTGTTCGGCGAAATCGTGCGAGAAAATCAGCCGGGGAATGCTCGGGTCGTGATAGTGGTCCGGCCGCAGCGTAAATGGTTTGCCTGCGCGTTTGCAAAAATAGGCGCAAAGAAAAGTCCGCACCCACGTCCGGCCGCTCTTTGGAACCGAAATGACAATCGCATCGCCGCCGGAGAGTTCGCGGGCGCGACTGCTAAAATTCCATCGCCGAAACGCGCCTCGGTTTACGGGCGATGGTGAATCGCTCGGCAAGCGCGCGATTTCGCTTAACAGCTTCACATAGCCTTGAGCAAAGGTCTCGAGCGAATAACGCCGCTCGATTAGTTCGCGGCCTCGAATGCCGAACGCTTTTCGTTGTTCCGCGTTTGAAATCAAACTCGCGAGCGTGGTCACCCAGTCTTGAATGCTTCGCGCGAGAAAACCATTTTCGCCGTGCGTGATGATCTGGCTGTTCACGCCGACGTCCGACGCGACCACGGCCGTGCCTACGCCCATGTACTGCAAAATTTTGTAGCCGCACTTACCGCGCGTCCAAACCGAATCCCACAGCGGCATAATTCCGATATCGAAACTGGCAAGCGTTGATTGTTCCGTTTCTAATCGCCACGGCTCATTTTCAACGTGCACGCCCTGAAGCTGAAGCGGCTTGTCCGAGATCACTTTCAATTTCAAACCGGGGAAACGCGCCGTTAGTTCCTGCAGGGCCGGCTGGACGTGCCGCAAGTAGGGCAACCCGTCACTCAAACCGAGCCAGCCAATCGTCAGGCCAACGCCATCGCGATGTTCCTTCAATTTATATTTTGTGAGATCGATCGATGTCGGCAGGATCACCGCACGTCGCCCGCAGGCTTCCGCAAAGCACGCAAGAAAATCGTTTCCGGCGACAACTGCCTCGCAATGCTTCACCGTCCGCAGAAATTTCTTGAAAGTCTTTGCCCGCACCGGCCGGCGATGTTTCTGCTCGCGAAACATCACTGCATCGTCGAAATCGAAAACAATCCGGCGATTTGCCCGTTGCAGGAGACTGAGCTCGAGTTCGTTGAACCCGATTGTCTTGAACAAAACAACCACGTCATGCCGCGCCGCCTCTCTCAAAACGCGCAAGCGATCGGCCAGGCTGGACCGGCGTGCCGGTAAAACCGTCGCTTCGACGCCGAGCCGTTGATAATGCTCAAGGCAATCGCGCAAACGCAACCGAGTGCTCGGCGCGTTGCCGTGTTCGACGACGCAAAGGGCTTTCATGGGGACAGTCCAGTTATTTAACAACTTCTTTGCCTTACGCTCCAGTCGTCAACTAAGCCGTAATCAAATCCGACCGGTGCCTTGTCGGATTAGTCGCACTACAACAATCGCTAAAACTACCGAAGCGGCCGCGCTACCAAAATTCCGCTGTCGCGTCGGAACGTGGCCAAGTAGCTCGACAATCGAGAATCAACCACCACTTTGCCGTAATTGTGCGGTGCCGACGCGTGCATGAAGTGCAAAACGCCATCGCTCGTGCGCAACGCGAGTCCGACATGCGACGTCGAATATAGTCGCCCGTCGTGCGACACGATCCCGATAATGTCTCCACTTTGAAGCTTCGATTCGATCTTCCCCACGCGGCTCTTCGGAATTTGATAGAGCGGGCGGCTCGAAACGTCCGCTTCCATTCGCGACAGTGGCCCGAGTAGCGATCGATTGGAGGCGAGATAGCGATAATGTCGCCAACCGGCAGTCATTTCGCGCGCGGCGTGCGGCACGCTTTGTCCGCCGAGTTTTCTAGTGAGATCTTCGACCAGGCCGCGCTTGTTATTGTCGTAGAGCCAGTCTTCTAAATAATGGAGACGCGAAAGATAATCGCCCGTGCAAACGCCGCCGCGGTAGCGGTCCATTTCGATGTAGTGGAGAAAAGTTTCCGGCGTCCAATTTTCTTCCGGCTCGTTGAGCATGCGCGCAAACCCGAGCGACACTTCAAAAAACGTCCAGCAATCGAGCCCGGTGAAATTCACCGAGGGTGACTCGACCCGATTGTCGATCTCGAGCGTGTACGATTTGTAACGCGTGCCGAGCAGCGCTTGCCCAACCGCAGCGGTGCGATCGCCAATCGGCAGCGATTTCCAATCGTTTTGTTTTGCGAGCGAGACGAGGCGGTGAAATTGCGGCTCGCCTTTGAAAATCGTTTTGAACGGGAGGCGCGATTCAAACGCCGTCGCCGTCGTGGAGATCAGAATCAGTGGAAGAAGAATCCTTAGAGCCCTCATAGCAGGACGAGAACTGAAATCGAAATTCCGGCGCGATCAAGTTTTCCCGAATCGATCCCGGATCGAATAAGCACGTGACTTGAGAAATTCTTTCGGTCGTTCGCCGCGGATCGGCTTTGCAAAATGGCGCAGTGAGCGCCGGGTCAGACGCGGCTCGTACCCGAATTCGCGCATCAAATCAGCGCAGTGCAATTCGACCCAGCCGATCTCGTCCTCGCTCAACTCGCCGCGCCAGCGTGTGACGGGCTCGCTGCTGATTTCTGAAAAGCGCACGCCGGCCGCGGAATTTCCCGCCCACGAACGCCCAACTTTGGTCGGATTCAGCACGATCTCAGGATCGAATTGGACTTCGAGATAATCGCACACTCTTTGCATCGACATCTTCGGATCTAGCGCAACGTCTTCGTACATCACGACGAGCCCGGGAATTTCCTTGGCTTTGATTTTCTTGGCGAGCTTGGCGGCCGTTCGCCAGTGCGCGATCACGTAATAAACCGAAAACCGCTTCGTCTTTCGCGTGTTTTCGAGCGCGATCTGCGCCGCCAGCAAAGCGCGCGGGTCGCGCATCGTCAGAAGAAGCTTCGCTTTCGGAAATCGATTGAAGATTTCCGGAACGTAATTGCGATTCGCCGGAGTTTTTTCGACCCACCGCTTCACGCCGTCGAGCGGCGCGCCGACCACTTCGGCGTACGCTTCCATCATGAGCACGAGCAGATCGCGCTTTTCGTTCGCCGGATCGAACGCGAGGCGCTCGAACGTTTCCAGAAATTTTTGTTTCGGAAACTCGGCGTAATTCTGCCGGCCACGCATCGCCTGGAACCCAAAGAGCACATTCGTCCACGATTCTTTTGTCAGATAATCGAACTGCGCGCGGCGCCCACGATCGCGATACTTCGTGAGCACGGTCGGAAAATAGGCCGTGTCCTGCGGCATCACGAGCAGCTCAGGATGACTGTCGAGTAACGACACCAGCAACGTTGTCCCTGATTTCGCCGCGCCCGCGATGAAACACGCGCGCTCGTCAAACCGCAGATTTTCCATCGACTACAATTTTCTGTCATTCCGAGCGAAGTCGAGGAATCTCTTACTGTTGTCTGAATGACAAAAGAATTGCCACTTTTGACCACATCGGCCGTCACCGAGCGCGCCGCACAATTGCTGCCGGAATATCAGCGCATCATCGCGAACATCCCCCCCGAAGCCGGCTTCGGCGGAATTTGGGAGAGCGAAATGTTTTTGTTTTACGCCGCGGTCAAACCGTGCGCTCCGAAACAAATTCTCGAATCGGGACGCGCGCGGGGCAAGAGCACGCTCATTCTCGCGCGCTGCTTCCCCGAATCGCGAATCGTCAGCGTCGAATACGAGCGCGAATCCGAAAACGCGCCCGCCGCCGAAGCGAAACTGAAAAGCGAATCGAATGTCGATCTTCTCTACGGCGATTCGCATGAAATTTTGCCGGCTCAATTGCAGGAAGGCGATGCGGTGCTGATCGACGGTCCGAAGGATTTTCGCGCGCTCAAGTTGGCTGTTGATCTTCTCCGCACCGGAAGACCGTGCGCCATCTTCATTCACGATTTCCCGCCGAACTCTCCCCAACGAAAATTCGTTGAAGAGAATTTTCCGAACGCGTGGTTTGGCGACGATCCGCTCTTCCAGCACTTCCAAAGTTTGGACAACGACCGCGATCCGCGCTCGAATCCGCAACGTCGCTACGGAATTTTGTGTTGTCTGCCGCCCCCGCTGCCGCCGCTTAATTTGTTCGCGCGTTTGCGATTGTCATTTAGCTGACACTGTTTGATTCACGTGCCTGCGCCGATATCGTTCGCGACAGTGCCGAATCCTTTTTCGAACAAGCGCAAGGTGGTCCGTCAAGCTGCGGCGGACAGTGGGAAAAAATCCAAGCGGGTCAAGCTGCGGCCCGGCAGCGATTGGACGAAGCGCAACTTCATCACCAGCGTTTGGATTCCGTCGCTCTTCACGAAACGCTCGGGAACTCGCGCGCGTCCATTATTTCCCAAAGTCCAGCCGGGCCAAATCAGCATTACCTGGATCGGCCACGCTTCATTCTTGATTCAAACCCACGAGGCCAACGTTTTGATCGACCCGATCTGGTCGATGTGGCTGAGCGTGATCAAGCGACTCAAAGAGCCGGGGTTTCACATTCATCATTTGCCATCAATCGATTTCGTTCTCGTCACGCATGCGCATTTCGATCATCTCGATCGCCGAACATTGCGCGCGGTTGCCGCCGATCAGCCAATTGTGGTGCCGGTAGGCGTCGGCCGTTTGGTCCATCGACTCGGGTTCAACATCGTCCACGAGCTCGACGAATGGCAGACGATCGAGCTCGGCCCGCTGCGCGTGTCGCTTACGCCGGCGCATCATTGGGGGGCGCGTTTTCTCGCCGACACACATCGCGGTTTTGGCGGATTCGTGATCGGCGCGAACGGCCGCTCGGTTTTTCATTGCGGCGACACCGCGTATTTCGACGGGTTCAAGGAGATCGGCGAACGCCATAACATCGAGATCGCGCTCTTGCCGATCGGCGCCTACGATCCACCGCTCGCGCGCGAAGTGCACATGAATCCCGAAGAAGCGGTGCGCGCGTTCAACGAGCTCAATGCCAAAACGCTCGTACCGATGCATTACGGAACGTTTCGTTTGGGCTACGAGCCGCTCGAGGAACCGCTCGAACGGTTGCGCGTCTCCGCTCGCGAACATGGCATTGAGGACAAGGTCCTCGTCATGACCGAAGGAAAACCGGTCGTCCTTTGAGAAAGAATCTCGTCGGCGCGATCGCCGCCGGTTTAATTGTCGTCGCGTTCTCGCTCGTTCTTTTCGCGCACGATCCGCTCGTTTTCTGGAACGACGATTACGAATTGTCGATCATGCCGGTGTTCGCGGACGTCGCGCGCAGTTGGAGCGAAGGTCATCTGCCGCTGCTCAGTCCATACTCATGGGTCTGCAACAATCTCGCCGGCGAATTTCAATACGGAACATTTTCGATCTTCATAAACGCGGCGGTTGTTTTGATTTGGAAATTTCCGCTGACTTTTCCGCAACAAGCCGCAGCGCTGTCCATAACCCATTTGTTCGTTCTCGCTGCCGGCGCGTTTTTGCTCGCGCGCGATCGGAAACTTTCGATGTCGTTGTCGATCTTTGTCGCGCTCATCGCGGCCTTGAATGGCTGGATTATCTGCTGGGGCGCGACGGATTGGTTCGGCGCCCTCGGCGCGTTCGCCTGGCTGCCGTGGTGCTGGTGGGGATTTGAACGCGCGCTTGATCGACAACGCGGTCAGTGGCGATTTCTCTGGCCGACGGCGTTCGTCTATCTGCTCGTCACTGGCGGATTTCCCTACACCGTTTTGATGCTGATCGTTTTGATCGCGTGGTTGTCGATCAAATCGGTCGCGGAAACAAAAACGTGGAGGTCGATTGCGCCGGTTTTATTCGGCGCCGCGCTCGGCTTTGGATTGTCGGCGCCGGCTTGGCTGGCGATTTTGGATTACGCGCAAGGCTCCGCTCGCGAACAAACGCCAATCGTAAACTCGCATTGGCAATGGATTGTTCCCTGGCGCGCGTTGCCTGCATTCATTTTACCGTCATGGACCGTGAACTGGGCAGATTTTTCCACGCGATATTTGCCGCACACCGCGACTGAGCTCGCTTGTGGTTTGGCCGCGCCCGCGGCGATCGTTGCCGGATTTATTCGCCGTCCGCAGTTGATCGCGCAACGATTGAAGTGGGAACTGATCCTCCTCGTGTTGCTCCTCGCGCTTTGCATGATCCCGACGGCGGGAGTTTTTCGTTGGAGTTTCCGCTGGCTTCCTTTTTTTCATCTCGTCCTCGCGCTTTGCGCCGCTCAAGTTTTGCAATTGCGGCCGCGCCTCGCGACCGGCTCGACTGCATTTCTTCTTTTGGTCGTGCTCACGATTGCGATGTCGATCTTCAAAACCGCCGGTGAATATGGCGCGCAGGTAACGTTGATCTATTTCGAGATCGCCGCGGTCTGGGCGCTTTTCGAATTGTTTCTGCCGATCACCAAAATTCGTGAGTGGATGCCGCCGGTCGCGACGTTCGCGGCATTGCTCGCGACTTACATTTGCATTCCGCCAAACTGCGGCGTGCCAAAATATAATTTTTCGCAGGACCTGACGAAACCCGAACCGCTTGATCGAAACCGGCTCTACCTTTCCGTTTATTCGCCGGCTGAGTTCGCGTATCGGCGTGAATATCGAAACGGTCCGGTCGGCGAGGTCGCGCGTCCCGGCAGCACACCGATGTGGGCCGGCTTGCATTTCATCAATGGATACAGCCCGATTTTGCCGGCCGGCGTCGCGCGCGAATTTAAATTTTTCATCCACGGCGAAATCGACGGCGATTTCGGAAAATATCTTGTCGCGAACCAATCGGGTGCGGGCGGAATTCTGGAGGAACTTGGAATCGACGGACTTGTCATCGCCCGCGAAATCGCGGCCGAACCTCCCGCTTCGGACTGGGATTTGAAATTCTCCAGCGACGATGGTCGCGTATTTCACCGCAGAGGCGGACCGTTGCCGCGTATCCGATCGATTGAATGGATCGATTCGTTGCCGGAAAAGGAGTTCATGCCCGCGACGATTTCCAATATCAACGACACGCGCAATCATGTTGCGGCCGATGTCGATGTTCCGTCGAATGGTCCATCGGCGCTTCTCACTTTCTCGCGCCCATTCTTTCGCGGCTATGAAGGTAAACTTGGCGCGCAGAAGCTTCGCGTCGACTCGTACCGCGGATTATTTCCGGTTGTTGAAGTGCCGGCCGGCGCGCACGGACGGCTAACACTAGTGTATCGCCCGTCGTGGTTGATTTTAGGCAGCGCAGTTGCGCTTGTCAGCGCAGTGCTGATTGCGCTCGGGCTGTTGGCCGCGTCGCGACAGCGTCAATACACGTCGCGCTTGTAACGCTTGTCGTTTTTCAGCTGCTCGACGTAAGCGTTCGCTTCTTCAACCGATTTGCCGCCTTGGTCCTGAACGATCTTGCGCAAGGCGGCATCCACGTCCTTCGCCATTCGTCGCGCGTCGCCGCAAACAAAAAACTGCGCTCCGTCGTTGTCGATCCATTTCCAAATCTCGGCCGCGTTTTCGAGCATGCGATGTTGTACGTAAATTTTGTGGGCTTGGTCGCGCGAAAAAGCGCAATCCAGGCGCGTGAGAATTCCATCCTGTTTCATTTGATGAAAATCCTCGCGGTAGGCGTAATCGCATTTCTCGCGTTGCGCGCCGAAGAACAACCAGTTCTTGCCTTTTGCGCCGCGCGCCTGGCGTTCCTGTAAAAACGCGCGAAACGGCGCGATGCCGGTACCGGGACCGACCATGATCAGCGGAATATTTCCGTCTTCCGGCATGTGAAAATGTTTTGCCGAGCTCGGATAGACTGGAACAGCAACCTCGGCCGCGCGCTCGGCGAGGAATGTTGAACAAACGCCTTTGCGCACACGGCCGCGGCTTTCGTACTGAACAACATCGACAATCAAATGCACTTGATTGGGAAAAACACGCAGACTCGACGCGACCGAATACAAACGCGGCTGCAATTTTGTAAGCAGGCCGACAAATTCCTCCGGTGTAAATTTCGCCGAAGGATGATCGAGAAGGAAATCGATGACCTCCGCGCCCCAGAGATAATTTTCGAGATCGTGTTTGCGATCCGCGTGCAACAATTCCTTGAGCATCGGCGCGGCGGACGCGCGCTCGACGATCGCTTTCAGGAATCTCGGCGTCGGCTGGGTGATCGAATAATCACGGAGCAACGCTTCGTGCAACGGCTTCGTTGTTTTCGCCGCGGGAACCGGTTCGTCGCCTTTCGCCCCTAGAGCGCGAATAATCTGATCGACCAGAGCCGGATCGTTGGTCGGATAAACGGCGACCGAATCACCGGGTTCGTAAGACAATCCCCAATTCGTCAGATCGATCTCGAAGTGGCGCGTGTCCTTTTCCGAATCGGGCGTGCTCAGGCGGCGGTTCACCAGAAGTTTTGCCGGAAATGGATTTTGGCGCGTCCACTTCGGCGTCGCGGCGGTCTCTGGAGGCAGCGTTGTGGTCGAGCTTTCAGACATGGTGTTCTTCTGTAACGGCGGTCGAACGCCGTCGCAAATTTTCTTCGTCGAAAAAATCTCTTGTTTGTCGAATAGGCAAGCGTCGGCATCTTGGTTGAAGTTCAAGGAGAAACCGAGTGCCTAACGAACACGACTCGCCAATCGCGGACCGCCCGCACATTACCGGCGCGGTAATTCCACCAACTGCGCCGCGGCACGATCCTTACGCCGCGTTCCGCTCGCGCGGGTTCAGCTTTTTCACTTCCGGAAACCTGTTGTCTATCATTGGTCGGCAAATGCTCGCGGTTGCGGTTGAATGGGAAATTTACCGCCGCACGCATTCCGCGACTGCGCTCGGACTCGTCGGACTCGTCTTCGCTCTGGCGATCGTCGGTTTATCGTTGCCCGCGGGGCATCTCGCCGACCGAATCAGCCGGAAACAAATCATTCTCGTCTCGCAAATTTTCAGCGCGATCACATCAGCCTTGCTTGCGCTTGTTTCCTGGCAACATCTCGCGATTCCGCAACTCTCGATCTTGCGCGCGTGCAACCGCGGCCTCGCGTCAATCGCCGGAGTCTTCGAGCAACATCACCCCGACTTTCATTTCGACGACGCTTCGATTCCGATCATCTATCTGTTGCTTTTTCTCGGTTCGATCGCGCGAACTTTTTCCTGGGCGGCGCGCAGCTCATTTTTTCCAACGCTGATTCCGCGCGACGCGTTTTCGAACGCGGTGACTTGGAACAATACCGTGTTTCAAATCGGATCGGTCGTCGGTCCGGCAATCAGCGGACTGATGGTGGCGCACATCGGCTTTCCGATCGTTTATTTGATTGATGCGATCACTTCCTCCGCGTTTTTCCTGCTCGTGTTGCCGATTCCACGCGCGCCGCAAGCGCGCGCTCTCGCTGAGAAGAGCACTTGGAAGAGCCTGGCTGCCGGCGCGAAATTTGTTTTCGGCAAAAAAGTAATTTTAGCGACGATCACGCTCGATTTATTCGCAGTGCTGTTGGGCGGCTCGGTCGCTTTGCTCCCGATCTTCGCCGATCAAATTCTGCACTGCGGTGCGATCGGGCTTGGTTGGATGCGCGCGGCACCGGCGATCGGCGCGTTCGCGATGGCGCTGACGGTTGCGTATCTTCCACCGATGCGCAACGCGGGCAAAAGACTGCTGTGGTGCGTCGCCGGATTTGGAATCGCGACCATCGTTTTCGGTTTGTCGAAAGTGCTCTGGCTTTCAATGGCGGTGCTGTTCCTCGCCGGTGCGCTCGACAGCGTAAGCGTGATCATTCGCGGCTCGATCGTCCAACTCGTCACACCCGACGAAATGCGCGGCCGCGTTTCCGCGGTGAACAATATTTTCATCGGCACATCGAATGAATTCGGCGCGCTTGAGTCCGGCCTGACGGCAGCTCTCTTTGGTCCGGTGATCTCGGTTGTCGCTGGAGGTATCGGAACGATTCTGGTCGTGCTCGGCGCGGCCTTTAAATGGCCGGAGATCCGCAAGATTGGCGCACTCGACAGAAATTTGCGATAGGAGATGGCTTCGCAACGCGAGCTGAGACGGCCAAGGACAACGGCGAGCGCGATTTAGGAATGATGAAAAGAAGTATTCTTCTCGCAGTCACGCTGACGTTCGCCGCGATTTGTTTGGCGGAGGACAATTCTACGCCGCAACAGGTGTTCGACGGAATGCGGGGAAGCTTTCAGACCGAAAAAGCCAAGGGCGTCCACGCAAAGTATCAATGGAATCTCAGCGGACCGAACGGTGGCGATTGGTGGATCGATGTGGAAGACGGAAAGTTTACGATGGGCAAGGGGAAGATCGACAATCCAACGGTCACCTTCATCACTAGCGACAATGATTGGGTCGCGATGTCGAATGGAAAACTCAAAGGCAGCTGGGCCTATATGACCGGGCGCCTGAAAGTTCACGGACCGAAGTCCGTTGCGCGCAAGCTGGACGAAATTTTTCCCTAGAACTTCGCTTCGACGGCGAATCTGACGTACGGCGCGGGATCTGACTTCACGCTCGCCGGCACGCGGAAGAAATCGAAATCGCGCTGGATGGTGCAGCCGGCATCCAGTGTCAGATCAAACGGCTTGAAGTGTGAATACGTCACCTGTGCTCCGACGCGCTTCTCGCTGTATTGCACGACAGGATCGTGTTCTCGAAGCTTGCGCGCTGTAGTGTAAACGTTGTCGGTGCGAAAGCTTTCGTAAAACAAATTGCCGGCGATGCGAAATTCCCAATCGTCGTTTGGATTGTAAACCAGTGCGGGTTTAGGAAAAACGCCTTCGAGTCGAAGATGATCGGTAAAGAGCCAGATCAATCCTCCGCCTGGCGCCGCAATCGGACTCGAATTGAGCGAGCCGCCGGCACCAATAACGGCAAAGATTTTGTCTTTCTTCAACGGGAAGGTCACCCAAACCTTCCAGGGAATATCAAACGAATCGTCGACGTCATTTTCGAAATAGGCGCCCGGATCGAGCTCGATTCCCGCGCCAGCGTGATCCTTGAAAATGTATTCGTAGGCGACGAGCGCGTGAATTGTTTGCAGATGGTCGGGTAACCCATTGTTGTTGCCGACAATTCCGGCGAGCGTGTGTCCGGGTACGAGCAAACGATTGGAGCCATTGTCGCCGCCGAAATCGAACCGCTCGTACTCAGCGCCGAGGCGCAAATACCAATTGCCGGTGATCAAGAATCGGTGGGAATAGGCGATTTGGTTATAGACCGAATCGCTGTCCCCAAACTTTCCGCGGTAATTCTTATAATCACTGTTGAAGGTGTAAGTCGTATCGGTCTCGAAAATGTTGAGGTGATTTACGTCCTCTTCGGCGGGCGAAGGCGCAGGCTGCAGGTCGACGTTCGTCGAGCCGGCACGGAGGCCGGGAGCGAGTGCGACGAAAAGAAGGGTCAAGGCAAGGCGAAGATGATTCATAAGTTTGGGCGCTAAGGCAGGTTGTCGATGTTGTATTCGCATGTACGGCCCGAGTTCCGTGTATCGTATTGCGCCTGCTCCAGCAAGCGGCGATTCAATAACGAGCAACTTTCGTGCGTTTGGCATTTGACTCGCTTGAAGGCGGTATTAAGTTCCACGGCCTTTTTGTGACACACCCCCTTCTGGCTCTAATAAATCCATTCGCCGGAGTCGATCACGGCGCCGCCGCCTGGTTTCATTCGCATCTTACCCGCACCTTTGTCGCCGTCCTCCGAGCGATCACGGAATTCGGTTCGAGTGAATGGATCGCGGTCGTGCTGTCAGTCGCTGTCTTACTCTTCATTTTCAAGCGCTGGTGGCTGTCGCTGGCCACACTGATCGTTTCGGTCCCTGGGGGCATGCTCCTGAACGAGCTCGTCAAAATTTTGGTGCATCGACATCGTCCTTTCGTGGATGGTTGGTTCGTCGATTGGTCCGGTTACAGTTTCGCCAGTGGTCACACGATCGGCGCCACGCTGCTTTACGGACAAGTCGCGCTTTTCCTCGTTCCGGTAATCAAGAGCCGCCGCGGCCGAGTGTGGCTTTTCTCGGCGGCGACTTTTGTTGTCGCGATGGTCGGGTTCAGCCGGATCGCTTTGGGTGCGCATTATTTCACTGACGTGATGGCGGGAATGATTTTTGGCGCAACCTGGCTGGCGGTGTGCCTTTTTGTATTCCGCCCGTTTCGGCGGATCGCTTTGCCGCCAGTGATTGAAAGCGTCCTGCCCGATGCCGCTCCGGACTTGGTTGCGGTGCCCGTGCAATCGGACAGCGCGCTTGTGCCGCCGTCGAACTCGTTGATTTAGTCAACCAATCGCGCCGCGAGGCGCGTTTCGTGTTAGCATTCACGCGTTACGCTCGAACGCGTGTTGTCTTGGAATGAAGCTCCCGAATAAAGTTCGCTTAACATTTTATCTGCTCGGGTTCGCCGGAGCCGCGCTATTCACCGGACTCTTGATTCGCGAAGGCGCCGGTCAGGTTGGCTCGGCGATTGCGACCGCCGGGTGGGCGTTACTCGCCGTCATCGCGTATCATTTTCTCGTTCCCGTTTTTTTGGATTCGCTCGCCTGGTGGGTTTTGTTTCCGCCAGCCCAACGTCCGCGATTTCGAAATCTTTATTGCATGCGCTGGATCGGCGAATCGGTCAGCACACTCGTGCCTTCGGCGGCTGTTGGCGGCGACATCGTCCGCGCGCGTCTCGCGGCAATCAGTGGCACGCCGGTCGCAACCGCCGCAGCGACCGTTCTTGTCGATCTAACCCTCGGTGTTTTCACTCAGGCGGCATTCACTTTGTTGGGCGTCGTTCTGCTCGTAAACGCGACCGGCCAGAAAAATTTCGTCGGCCCGACAATTATCGGCACTGCGATCGGCGTGGCGGCGGTCGGCGGTTTCTATTTCGTCCAGCGGCTGGGCATGTTTGGGTTTCTCGCGCGGATGATCGCCAAACTCGCGAATTCGCCGGAATGGCAATCACTCGTGCAAAGCGGAACTGCGTTGGATGAAACCGTGCGCTCCATTTATGCGCGGCGCCGGGCGGCCATCGCGTGCTGCGGTTGGACGATTCTCTCGCTGATTCTGAACTCCGGAGAAATTTACATCGCGCTCTGGGCGCTCAATCTGCACGCGACCGTTGTGAACGCGATCATTTTGCAAAGCATGGCGCTCACAATTCGGTCCGTGGCCTTTCCCGTGCCCGGCGGTATCGGCGTGCAAGAAAGCGGTTACGTTCTGATCGGCAACCTTCTTGGAATTCCCGGTGAGACTGCTTTTGCTCTTTCTTTGATCGCGCGCGTGCGCGAGCTCGGCTTCGGCATTCCTGGCTTGATCACCTGGCAATTGATCGAAGGCCGTCGTTTGCTTCGAGAGCGCGCCGCGCCGGCCGCGCCGTGAAGCTTTAACGTCGGAATCGCGCGACTGACGCTTGCGAGTCTTCGTTTCACTTTCGCGGGATTCGTGAAATTCGTGCGCACGCCCCACCAGATCCACGCCAACCCGCCCGGCAAATCCAGCTGAGTTCGCAATTGCGCGATCACTTCCGTGTTGCCGTACGCTTCAAGAAACGTTGTCGCGAACGGCAACCATTGCCGGCTCGATACCGTTCCGACGAGATCGAGGAGAAAGACAAGCAGATCGTCCGCCTGACGCGCGGCGGCGGAGAGGGATTTGTCATGGTAGATCTCGAAATCGATCAACCGCGCGCGATTCGTTTCCGCGTCGTAGATCACATTCGTAATGCTGGCGTCGCCATGCGACCACGGACCGCGGAATTCATCGCTCCAGAATTGGTGCGCGCGCCGGAATTCGGTCGCGGCCGCGCAGAGCATCTGCCGCGTCAATGTGCCGCGATTCAAATGCACCCATAAACTCTCGCCCGGTAGTTTTTCCGCAACGACGCACCGTTGCCCCGACCCATACGCGCGAAAGCGATCGCCGTTGAGCATTTCATAGCAACCGATTTCCCATCGCCGCCACTCTTCCACCTTGCTCCAGAACCGGATCGGAATGTCGGCAAAGCGAAAATAGAGATTCGTCAGGTCGGCGAGTTGCTCGCTGTGAAGGTTTCGCCGTTTGACGATCACGGTGCGGCCGCCGCGTTTCTTTTCCGAGATTGAGTTGATCGCGATCGCTTCAACGAGTTTCGACGCCACAGCCGCGAGCTCACCCGGCGCTTCCACAATCTTGCTCGCCGTCGTGATTAAACCGGTCGGAACCAAATTCCCAACCAGGGCAGCGCCCTCCGATAAAATTCCCATTGTTGCTTTCTTCTTCGACGGCTTTCGGCGCGATACCTTCAAACCCGTTACCGTAAGCGTCAGACAGTAATCGTCTCGCCGACGTTCATCACGCGTAGTTCAGTCTTCACGCCGCGCTTTTTGAGTTCTTCAGCGAAAGCTTCCGGCGTGCCGGTCAACACCGGAAATGTCGCGTAGTGGTTCGGGATCGTCATTTTCGGTCCGACGCATTTGACGGCATCGGCCGCGCGAATCGGCCCCATCGTGAAATGATCGCCGATGCAAACAAGCATGATGTCGATCTTGTTGTAATCGCAAATGAGCGCCATGTCGGAAAAGAATCCGGTGTCGCCAGTGTGATAAATCGTCGGACCGTTGCGAATTGAAACGACGACACCGGTCGGCATGCCGGCCGCCACCGGTGGTGATTTTTCATCTTTTCGCACCGTAGAACCATGCATTGCCGGCACGAAACAAACTTTCACCTCACCATCGAGCAACCTGAGCTGACCGCCAATGTGGCCGGTCGTGTCAGCGCCCGCCTGCTCGGCGGGATATCCGAGCACGCTCACCATCGCCGCTGACAAATCGACGTTCGCAACCAGCTTCGCGCCGGTTTTCTTTCCAATTTCAACTGAATCGCCAACGTGATCGCCGTGACCGTGCGTCAGCAAAATAAGATCGACATTCTTCAACGCAGCCAACTCGTCTTTGCCTTTTGCAAACACTGGGTTCGTCAACCACGGATCGATTAGCAATGTTTTTCCGCCCGGCGTTAGGATTTTGTAGCCGGCCTGCCCGTACCATGTCAGTTGCGTTTGCGCCATCCTTTCACCAAAACGAAAACGCGCAGTTGAGCAAAATATTTTCCTGAGCGAAAAGGGAGGACGCCGATGGCAAAACCTGAGACGCATCTCTCGCGGACTGATCCGCGCTTCGCCGCGCTAATCGCCCGGTCGCGCCGTTACACGATCAAACCGAACGGATTGGTGCGGCCGTTTGATTCGCTCGCCGAATCGATTGCCTATCAACAACTGAGCGGAAAAGCCGCGGCCACGATCTGGGGCCGAGTGCGCGCGCTTTTCCCGCGCCGAAAATATCTCGATCCAAAACTGGTGCTCGCAACTCCGGACGAAAAATTTCGCGCCGCCGGTTTATCCGGCAGCAAAGTCGCGGCGCTCAAGGATCTCGCCGCAAAGGCGATCGACGGCACAGTGCCGACCGCGCGGGCGCTCGCGACGATGAGCGACGAAGAAATCATCGAGAGACTGATCACCGTTCGCGGTATCGGCCGGTGGACCGTGGAAATGCTCCTCATCTTCGATCTCGGCCGACCGGACGTCTGGCCAGTAGACGATTACGGAGTTCGCAAAGGCTTCGCCAAAACTTTCGGTCGACGAAAGCTCCCGAAACCGAAACAACTGATGAAGCTCGGCGAAAAATTCCGCCCGCATCGCTCAGCTGCGGCTTGGTATTTCTGGCGCGCGCTGGACGCGCCGGAGAAAAAGAGCCGCTTCGATTAGTAGCACCGAGCGCGATTGACTTTGCCAACGCCGCTAATTAAAACGCGAGCATGGCCATGATTCACGTTAATCGGGGCGCAACAAGTCTGGGCACATTTCCGGAAGAACAGGTGCGCGAAGGGATTCGAAGCGGCCGTTTTACGCGGACCGATCTTGGTTGGAAAGAGGGAATGGCGAATTGGCAGCCGCTTTCCCAGTTTGCGGAATTTACCAGCGATTTCACGGCGGCTGCATCCACTGCCGGCGCGCCGCCGCCACAAACTCCCGCGACAACGGCGTCGCCCGCGCCCGCTGCGACACCGGTATCAGCTGCGCCGCGGAGCGGATTGCCATGGGAAAGAAGGGACTCGATCGGTTTTGTCAACGCGTTCGTCCAAACGGTGACGATGGTTTTAACGCGCCCGACTGAGGCGTTCACAGTCATGCGCACTGAAGGCGGCCTCGGCGATCCGCTTCTGTTCGGCGTCATAGGCGGAAGTATTGGCGTAATCATTTGGACGTTGCTGTCAGTTGCGATCCATTCGCTTGGTTGGGCGGCGGCATTATCACAGCAGAACTCGATGGACAGTTTGTTCGGCGCGAGTCTCGGTGGCGCAATGTTGATCGTGCGACTGATCATGACGCCGATCTTCATCGCGGTCGGAATGTTTATTTGGGCCGGACTCGTTCACGTGTTCCTGATGATGGCGGGCGGCGCAAACAAAACGTTTGAAACCACGTTTCGCGCGTTGAGTTTCGCTTACGGCGCAACGAGCCTGCTCGCGGTTATTCCGTGTTGCGGATGGGCGATCGCAGGAGTGTGGGGACTCGTCGCTGATTGCATTGGAATCAGTCGGAGCCACGAGACCGATATGGGTCGCGCGGTGATGGCCGTCGTTCTGCCAGTCGTGATCTGCTGCGGCGGAATCGTCGTCATTTTGCTGCTGTTTGGCGTTAGTGTCGGCGCGCTGATGCAACACAACGGGCAATAATTCGCAATGCGACTCGTTCGCCGGCCGCTCGCTCCGGGCGAAACCGATCACGAACTGATTTGGCTTTCGGTGACGCTGATTGCGCTTCCGCTCGCCGCTGTGTGGCTCGCCGCCGGCCTTCCGTGGCCCCATTGCGTGTTTCTCGCGCTAACGGGTCATCCATGTTTCACCTGCGGCGCAACGCGTTGCACGATCGCGCTCGTTCATGCGAACTGGCTCACCGCATGGAAATGGAACCCGCTCGTGTTCGTCGCGCTGTGGGGATTGTTGATCTTCGACATTTACGCATTTGTCGTTCTGGTAACGCGTGGCCGGCGATTTCGGCTGACGAACTTGAGTGTTCGGGAGAAAAATTTTATTCGCGGCCTTGTCGCGATCGCGATCGCGGCGAATTGGATTTATCTGCTCGCGCAGCCGCGAGGGACTTACTAGGACGCCCTTTCAAGCTTTCGATCTCAGATTTTGTCAGAGCGCGCCAGTGTCCGGGCGCCAAATCGCCGAGCCGCAGATTTCCAATTCGAACGCGCACTAGCTCTTCCACTTCGTAACCGACCGCGTAAAACATTCGGCGAATTTGCTGATTGAGTCCTTGCTGTAGCACCAGGCGAAGTCGTGTCGCTCCGATCGAATGCAGCCGCGCAATGTGCGCGCGTTTTCCGTCGAGCACCACACCGCGCAGTAGTTTCGGCGCGAGTGCCCTGTCCCATTGTCGATCCAGCGTCACGACGTATTCCTTTTCGATCTTGAAGCGCGGGTGAGTGAGCCGCTGCGCGAGATCTCCGTCGTTCGTCAACAACAGCAATCCTTCACTTTGCGCGTCGAGCCGGCCGATGTTGAAGAGCCGCGGAAATTTTCGCGGCAACAAATCGAAAATTGTGTCGCGCGCGTTCGGATCGCTGCGCGTCGAGACAAATCCGGCGGGTTTGTGCAAGGCGATCGTGAGCGTTTGCTCCGCGTGAATGAGCTTGCCATCGACTTTGACGTGATCTCGCTCACTCGGTTGCGCGCTGAAATCGGTGCAGACGCGGCCATTGATTGTCACCCGTCCGGCGGCGATGAGCTCGTCGCATTTGCGCCGTGACGCGATGCCCGCTGCGGCGAGAAAGCGGTTTAAGCGCACCAACTAAGCTCGCTGCGATGTCGACCTAGCGAAAGCTGATTACGCGTCTGGCTTGGTTTTCGGCAAGCCCACGACTTTGCGGCCTTGCTTCCACTGCCCGCGCTTCTTGAGCAGTTCGACCCGCTCGAAACGCTTCAGGACGTTGCGCTTCGCGACGATCGTGCTGGTTCCTTTGAGACTGCGATGCTGAGACATAAAAACGAGCGCCAAAGCTAGCGCGAAGCTGGCATTTTTCAAATGCGAGGCGCCCGCGATTACAACTGGTTGCTTAAGACAACGTGGCGGCCGGACGTGGCGACTTGATGGTAAATGTGAAAGCGCTGGGTGAGAAGCTGTTGCCAGTAGGGCACGCGGTCTTGTTTGATAATCAAATAGATCGTTTGCGGATCTCCCCAGTGACGCACGACCGCTTCTTCAGGGAGTGAAATTTCTTTCGCGTCTCCGAAGTGCATCTCGTCGTTCGGCGGCTGATTAACGAGGTAAAACCGACGGTGCAGATAAAACACCAAGCTGCTGGCGTCATCGAGATCGCCTTCATAAACAACCGCGTCTCGCAAGGTAATCTGCTGCTGAAGGCCGCGCGAAATATCAGCGAGCGAAAATTCCGGACTCATACGCGCGATGCCATCGGCGAGGGACAGCGAAATTGGAACTACTCCGATCGCGAGGAGCGCAATGCCAAGGCGCGGCCTATTGGTTGCCGTGAGACCAAGAGCGACGATCGAAGCGACAATCAGACTCGCCGCCGTGATCAGCAAAATCGGCTGCAATGTGGACCACGCTGATGGCGGCAGCATTCGCAATGCGTCCGACGTCGTCCAACTGGCCGTCGTGTTAGTGACGTTCTCGTGAAAATGCGGTTGTAAACGCGCGCACAGTCCAATCGCAATTCCAATTGCGCCAACCAGACTCACGCCTGCGACCTGCCATTTTCGCGAAACGCGATCCCACGCCGTCGCCGCGAACATCGCGAAGGCGGGCCACATATTCATCGAGTAATAATCCTGGCGTTGGCCGATCACGAGCAACGGCAAAAATACAATTGCCATCCAACATAAAGGCAAAGCTTCGCCGAAACTGAGCTCGTTCGGGCGAATGCTTTTGCGCCAGCAAACAATCGCCGCCGGAACCACCGCGATCGACCACGGAAACAACCAAACGAAATGCATCGCGATGAATTGCAGTCGCGGAACGCCGTTATCACTTCCTGCGACGTGAGAAAATGAGCGCAGGTGTCCGAGCCATTCGATTCCCATCAGCTGGCGCAGGAAACCGGGGAAACGCAATTCCGTCGCCACGTACCACGGCACAAACAACAAAAGAAAGATCAGCAGGTAAGCCCAGTGAAAGAGTCGACTGAAACGCATTCGCGCTTCGCGGTAAAAGATCGACAAACAACCAAAGAGGGCGAGGGGATAAATCAAACCGAGCAAGCTCTTGGTTAAGCAGGCAAGCACGCAGCAAATCCAAAAACCAAGGAACCACCAGCCACGTCCACGTCGGCGCTGATAACCGTTAACGCCGCAAAAAATCGCGCCGGCGATAAACGCGCAGAACAACGGCTCCGGCATGAGGATGCGTCCGAGCACCGCGGTGCCGCAGGTGCAAAGATAAATCAGGCCAGCGAAGAACCCGCGCCAGTAGTCCGCCAATTTTTCCGCGATCAAGAATGTTAGCGCGACGTTCGCGACCATTGCCAACGCGATCGGCAGACGCGCAGCCGCAGCGTTGAAGCCGAAGATTTTGAACGAAGCAATGATGAGCCAGTAAAGCAGCGGCGGTTTGGGCAAACGCGGCAGGCCATCGTTCGTCGGCCAAAGCCATTGGTGCGCTTGAATCATTTCGCGCGCGGCGCCGGCGTACTGACCTTCAGTATGATTATAAAGATCGCTCCAGCCGATCGGTACGAGATGAACGAGTGCGGCGAGTGTGAGCAGCGAAACGAAAAGGAAATGGCGCAGCGGCGGCGGTGTCAGTGCTGGCGGCTCGAGCAGCGCATTCTGGATTGAGAGCGTCCGCGCGCCGGCCGTCATTGGCGGTAATTGTCCCAGCTGCTTGGCAACGGAAGCAATTTCGCGGCGGGCATCTCGATCAACGCCAACGTCTGCCGACAATTGGCGATCACGGCTTCATCTGCGGGTCGAGTAATTTGAAATGCGCACCAGAATCTCGCGCGCTGCAGTTCGTCGAGCCAGCCGTCGATCACCAGTTTGTCTCCAAGTTTCGCAGCACGTCGATAATCGATCTCGGTCCGGACAACGACAGGATATCGCTGTGTTTTCGTCATTTCGACGAGCGACAGCCCAAGTTCTTCGGCGAGTAATGTCCGCGCGATCTCGATAAAACGCAGATACGCGATGTTTGAAACGACGCCGCCACAATCGGTGTCGAAAAACATCACCTGCACTTCGGTGCGGATGCGCGGCTTCTTCGAATTCATCGCAAGATCGACATCATGGCATTGACCACTTCGGCCGTCGTCACTTCTTTCATGCAGCGAAAATCGATCGGACATTCGCGCAAGAAACACGGACTGCATTCCACGTGATGGCGAACGACGACGTCGCGCTCGCCGAGCGGGCCGGTCAGCTGCGGTTCGGTGGAACCAAAGATTGCGACGACCGGAATTCCGAGAAGCGCGGCGAGATGCATCGTGCCGGTGTCGTTGGTCAAAAGCGCGCGGCAGGTTTGCAATTCAGCCACCAGTTCGTCGAGTGTCGTTTGCCCGATTCGATTTACGCATTTGTCGCCGAGCTGCGCGGCGATCGTGTCGCCAATCGCGGTGTCGTTCTTTGTCCCGAACAAGATCCATTTTCTATCCGCACCGTTCGAAACCGCCTGCGCAACTTCGGCGAAGCGTTCAGGTAACCATCGTTTGGCCGGTCCATATTCCGCGCCGGGACAAAGACCAAGCGAAGTTCGCGCTTTTACTCCCGACGTTTGCAAGGGCGAAAGTCTGGGAGGGCGCGCAAGATTGACATCAGCGCCGCAATCTTGCGCGATTCGGAGGAATCGAATCGCATGATGTTCCGGCGGCTGCGGTCGTCGCGGTCCACGAACGATTTGGTTCAGCAACCACGCGCGCCTATGCCCGCGGTAGCCGACCTTTCGCGGCACGAACAAGACTTCGAGCGCGGATCGCAACGAATTTGGAAAAAGAACAGCAACATCGAAGCGCGGCCGAGTGTTAATCAGCCGCATCGCGGCAAACAATGATTTGTTTGGCAACGATAGAACTTCGTCTACTTCCGAGATCAGTTTCCACATCGCCGCGATTTTGTCCGGCGCGACGACTGTGACGTGCGCATCGGGTCGACCGTTTTTGATTGCGCGAGCAGCTGGCACGCTCATCACCGCATCGCCCAACCAATTGCTGCTCCGAATTAGAATGCGAAATGGTTTTAGTTTTTCGGCTGGCAAATCCTTCGGTAGAAAAACGCCGCGCTTGTAACGCTCGAGCAGAAAGTTCGGTCGCGGAGTTTTCCAACGATTGTGCAACCAAAACCCGTCTTCCGGCGCGCGCCGGATTTGTTCCGCGATCAAATCGTTTGCCTTTGCGGTGACCGCTTCGACCGAATCGCCGGCCGAATTGATTCGATCGGTGAATGAAAATTTCCAGCGAGCGGGAGCTTCGGTGTAAACAGCGGTGCCAATGAGCGCGGCGCCAGTGCGTTTGGCGAGGAGCGCCGGAAGCGACGTCGTCGACGCCAGTTTTCCGAAGAAGGGCACCCACAAACCTTGATCGCCGGCGTGTTGATCGCTGAGAATGCCGATGGCGCCGCCGCCGCGCAGCAGTTGGATCGCTTTTTGAAAACCTTCGTTGCGGTCGAACGGCTCGACGCCGGCACGGGCGCGCAACGCGCGAACGTGTTTGTCGATGTAACGATTCTTCAGCGGCTGGAAAACCGTGCTGTTGCGAACGTAACCAATCTCGGCCGGCAACATTTGCGCGTTCAATTCCCAGTTGCCGATGTGACTGATCACCAGCACCACCGCGCGGCCGTTGCGCAATTCACGATGGACCGCATCTATGTTTCCGAACTCGATGTGCGCCCGCACTCGATCGAGTGGCATTGAAGCGATTTTCCAACCGGCGAGCAGGTTTGCTCCCAAACGTTGAAAATGCTGGCGAACCAGGCGCCGCATTTCGCGCGGAGTCTTTTCATGCCCAAACGCGATTTCCACATTGCGTAAGCCGAGTCGTCGATATTTGCCAAGAACAAGCCAGGCGAACAATCCGAGCGCGTTGCCCAGGCCGAACGCGACCCGCAACGGCAAAAGAGCGATCAGGGCAAATCCCGTCCGGTAAATGAGGTAAACGAAATACTCGACCATCAATTTCGGCTCGCGCTCGCCGAACGCGTCACAGCGTAAATTTGCCTGACCGGCGCTGCAATGAAATATAATATGGCGGCAGCCGCTCGGCTTCGTTAGGCATGTAAGCGGCTTTTAGATTGGCGAAAATGAAAAAAGACTTGTGGGGTGGGATCGATGCGCGCTCGAGAAAATCGCTGGCGTCACGCGATTACAAGACCGGCTCGCTCGCTCAACGTCTTGCCGAGTCAGGCGTCGATGCCGGTGATCTCGTATCGCCTCGCGCGAAAACTGAACTAAAGAAGGCTTGGATCCCAGGCGTGGAAATTTTTGCCCGAACAATTCATCCACAGCGTCACCGCGGCAGTTTTGGCGAACTCGCGCGCGAATCGGAAGGAGTTCTCGGAAAAATCGGTTTGCGTCCGAAGCAATGGTCTGCCGCGCGAATGTTCGCGAACAGCGCGAAGGGATTTCACATTCATCCGCCGAGCATTCCAGAAGACACAACCGCCGAGAAATGGCTGCGGCGATTGTTCGTGAGTCAGGCGCAAAATTATTCTCTCCGTCCGTACGATCGCGAGCAGTGGGACGTGATGTTTTTTCTCCAAGGCCGCATCGAAATATTTTTGCGCGATGTGCGCGCCGGCCTTTCTCCCCGCAACATGCGTTTCTTTGTCGACGGCGATAATCACCGCAGTCGCAATAATGTCGGCATCGTGATTCCCGCCGGTGTCGCTCATGCGATCCGGGCGGAGGGATCCGAAGATCTGATTATGGTTTACGGCACGTCGACAACGTTTCGTCCGGAATTCGAAGGCCGTATCGCGAGCGAAATTGAAACTGCTGAGCTGCCAGCCTCCTGGAAGAAATTCCTGGAGTTGTAAGTTTGCTTCCCGTTGACACCGGGACGCTGGCAGCGTCCCCTAGAGTGAATGAAGCGGCAGTTCGATCCCGATATGCGCGAGATCATGGATCGGCCGCAGCCGGTCTCGACTGAGCTTGAGCGCGATCTCAGAAATCTTCGACAGCTCAATCGTTGGTTCGGCAGTTACGCGCTGATTTCGTCTTTCATTAAACGTTGGGTCAAAACAGGCAGCCAATTGCGCATTGTCGATCTTTGCACCGGGTCGGCCGATATCCCACGACTCATCGCGGATTACGCGCACGAGGTTGGCGCTGAGGTGACGATTGATGCTGTCGATCAACAATCGGCGACTTTGCAGATCGCGAGAAAACTCAGCGCCGAATATTCGAACATCGAGTTTTTTGAGGCGGACATTCTGAATTGGCAACCTCCGGAACCTTATGACGTGGCATTATGTACGTTGGCGCTGCATCACTTTAGTGAAGCTGACGCGGTGCGTGTGCTGCAGCGTTGTCGGGAGCTCTCGCGAAAATTTGTCCTCGTTTCGGACTTGCGGCGTGGCTGGTTCGGAAAAGCCGGCGTTTATCTTTTGACCGCGACGATTTTTCGCGAACCGATGACGAAGTTTGACGGCCGGCTATCGATGGCGCGCGCGTTTTCGTTTGCGGAAATGCGCGACCTTGCGTTGCAAGCGGGCTGGCGAGACTTCGGTCACAAAGCGTTTCGTTTCGCGCGTCAGGCAATCTGGCTCGAGCATCGTGACGCTGCACCTACTTCTGCTCGACACTTTTCCTGAAAGAAATCTCAGTTCGACGCGAAGAGCCATTATGAATGAACAAGGCTCATCGTTATCGCTGCGTGGGGTGACAGTTGTTGCCTCAGCGCTCCTTCTCGCCGGCGGAATTTACGCCGGCGTTTTTTTTATCGGCGATGGAATTTCGAACTGGAACAGCGGCCGCAGGATTATCGCAGTAAAAGGATTGTCCGAGCGGGAAGTGCCGGCGAGCGTCGCGGTTTGGACAATCAGCTACAACGTGACCGGCAACGATTTGGACACGATCAATCACCGGTTGAACGACAGCACCAAAGCAGTCGCCGCATTTTTGAAAGGCGCCGGGTTCGACGACAAAGACATGGCCGTGCAACCGCCGGCGCTCCACGACGCAAGCATGGAGCCGCGTGACAAGAACGTGCCGCCGCCGCCGGAACGGTTCCGCGCGGAACAATCGGTTTTGCTGCGCACCGCGAAAGTCGACCTGATTAAGCCAGCGCTCGCGTCGGCTTCAACGCTCATGGCGAACGGCGTTCATCTCTCGGCCGGTTGCCAGCCGAATTACATTTACAATCAGCTCAATGAGATCAAACCGGGCATGATTCAAGAGGCCACGAAGAATGCGCGGATCGCGGCCGACCAATTCTCGCGCGATTCGCAGACGAGTTTGGGGAAATTGCGCAGCGCCTCGCAAGGTTGGTTTCAAGTTGAAGACCGCGACGCCGCCACACCTGAGCGCAAACTCGTGCGAGTGGTAGTAGACGTCGATTACGAGCTGAACTGACCGCAGGTTTCTAATTCGCGCAGCGCCATCGAGTAGGTCATGATTGCGATGTGCGAATCGCCACGACCATCGCGGACCTTCCGCCGCATGACCACGCAAAGCGGCGCGTGCTCGTGCCGACAATGGGCGCGTTACACAAAGCGCATGGTGAGTTGATTCGCGTGGCGCGCGAAACCGCCGGCGATCAAGGCGAAGTGGTCGTCAGCATTTTCGTGAATCCACTCCAATTCGAGCCGGGCAGTGATTATGAGCGTTATCCGCGACCGGAAAAAGAGGACGAGGAATTTTGTAGTGCCGCCGGTGTCGATCTTCTATTTCGGCCCACTGCTGCTGAAATGTACGCGGATGATCGTTCGGTCTTCGTCGACGAAAACACGCTTTCCAAATTACTCGAAGGCAAATCGCGCCCCGGACATTTTCGCGGTGTGTGCACAGTGGTTGCGAAACTATTCAACATTGTTCAACCGGGCGCGGCTGTGTTCGGTGAAAAGGATTTTCAACAACTCGCGATCATTCGGCGAATGGTGCGCGATTTGAATTACAAGATCGACATCGTCGCGGTGCCAACGGTCCGCGAAAGTGACGGACTCGCCTGCAGTTCGCGCAACGCCTACTTGAATTCTGACGAGCGAAAGCAGGCTGCGGTTTTGCGAAGAGCTCTGTTAGCGGCAAAGGATTCCGGCAAAAAATCAGCGAAGGAGATTATCGATCTCGTTCGCAAGACAATCAGTGAAGCTCCACTCGCCCGAATCGATTACGTCGAAGTTGTGAACGCGCAGACATTGAGTCCTGTCGAAGTCATTAAACCAAACTCGGTGATCGCGCTCGCGGTCTATTTTGGAAAGACGCGTTTGATCGACAACATCCAACTCGAATGAAGGAATACGATTTCGTCGTAATCGGCAGCGGAATCGCCGGCCTGAGTTTTGCACTCAAGGCGGCGAAGCACGGATCGGTCGCGGTGGTGACGAAACGCAAAGGCGCCGATACCAATACGGCTTGGGCGCAGGGCGGCATCGCGTGCGTGACCAGTGACGAAGATTCGTTTGAGCTGCACGTGCGCGACACGCTCGAAGCGGGCGCCGGCCTTTGCGATGAACAGGTCGTTCGCACGATTGTGACTGAAGCGCCGGCGCGAATTCAGGATCTGGTCGATCTTGGATTGCACTTCGACGAGCGTGAAGTGTCAGGGCATCGCGAGTTCGATCTGGGCCGGGAGGGCGGACATTCCAAACGGCGAGTGCTGCACGTGCGCGATGTGACCGGCAAGGAAATCGAGAACGTCTTGCTGCGCGAGCTCGACCGCCAATCGCATGTCGATCTTCTCGAAAATCACATGGCGGTGGACCTCATCACGGCCGCGAAGCTTGGCTTTTCCGCCGAAGATCGTTGTCTCGGCGTCTACGTTCTCGATGAAAACAGCGGCGAGGTTGAAACGATTCGTTCCGATCGAATCATGCTCGCCACTGGCGGATGCGGGAAAGTCTATCTCTACACAACGAATCCCGATATCGCCACGGGCGACGGTGTGGCGATGGCCTGGCGCGCCGGCGCGACGATCGCGAACATGGAGTTCGTCCAGTTTCATCCAACGTGTTTGTTTCACCCGAAAGCGAAATCGTTTCTGATTTCGGAAGCGGTGCGCGGTGAAGGCGGCATTTTGCGCAACAACCGGGGCGAAGATTTCATGAAGCGCTACGACCCGCGCGGTCCATTGGCGCCGCGGGACATCGTCGCGCGCGCGATCGATGCTGAAATCAAACGATCCGGCGCGCAATGCGTTTTCCTCGATATCACGGACAAGCCGGTGGAATTTTTGCGCGAGCGTTTCCCGAACATCTACGAAACATGTCTGCGATTCGGGATCGACATGACGAAGCAGCCGATTCCAGTTGTGCCCGCGGCGCATTATCAATGCGGTGGAATCAAAACCGACGTTAACGGCGCGACTGATTTGCCGGGGCTATTCGCAATCGGCGAAGTCGGTTGCACCGGATTGCACGGCGCGAACCGATTAGCGAGCAACTCGTTACTGGAAGGGTTGGTGGTAGCGCATCGCGCGGTCGAATCGTCGCTTCGATCTCGATCTTCGCACACTTGGCGGGAGATCTCGCTGCCGGAGTGGCAGTCCGGTGATGTGCAAGATGTCGACGAGCTAGTCGTCATTTATCATAACTGGGACGAAATCCGACGATTGATGTGGGATTACGTCGGAATCGTGCGGACGGACAAGCGATTGCAACGTGCAAGCGCCCGCCTGCGCAACCTGCAACGCGAGATTCGCGAGTTCTACTGGAACTTCAAAGTGTCGGTCGATCTTTTGGAACTGCGCAATCTCGCGACGGTGGCGGCATTGATCGTGGACTCAGCGCTGAGCCGGAAAGAGAGCCGCGGCTTGCACTACACACTGGATTATCCAGAGAAAAACGAGCGAGGATACGTCCGCAACACGCTGCTGAACAGAATGTAAAGGGTGGAACAGATAGTGCTGATTAGAATTGTAACCGCCACTAGCGCTGGTTTTTCCATAATGAAATGCCTTGCGCCGGGGGCAAAAATCGGATAGAAACAGGCCGCCCTGTAGGCCAAATGAAACGGACGCTCACTTTGCTTATCGTCGCCAGCGGCATCGGTACGTTGGCAGCAGAGGAGCAATCCAGCTCGCCCTACGCGACGGCGGCCGACTTTGCCAAGTATGCGATGAAGCTGCGCGAGCAGGCGCTGCTTAAAGTCGAACCGCAGGTTTTCGTGCCGACCAGTTCTCGGCCGGCGATCCAGCGTTACCCGTGGAAAACGAACATCGTGACTACGGTGTTTTGGATCGGCGAACAGGCCGGCGGCAACAATCCAGTGCCGAACTTTCGCAGCTCCTGGGACCTGAACTGGCAAGCGAACTACGGCGGGTTCGATAATCCCGAACGCTCGTCGCGACGCAGTTTCATTCCGATTGCATTCGTTCCGCGGCAAAATCCATTCTATTGCGCGCTGCCTTACAACGACGTGACACACGGCCAGTTCAAGCCGGAAGCACCGCTGGTGATTCCGTGGTTCAAGCAAGTTTACATGGGGCAAGGCCAATCCGTTTGCTGGCACCGCTGGGTTGCAATTCGAAAAGGAAATCGAACCTGCTACGCGCAATGGGAAGATTGCGGCCCGTTTCGCACCGATCACTTCCAGTACGTGTTCGGAAACGAGCGGCCGAAACCAAATCTCAACCACGGCGCAGGACTCGATGTTTCGCCGGCAGTGCGCGACTATCTCGGCTTGCAGCCGACCGACGTCACCGACTGGCAGTTTGTCGAAGTGAAAGATATTCCGCCTGGGCCGTGGCGTAGTTACGGCGATAACAATAATTTTGTCCTCGCGCGCCGCCAAATGGAACAACGTCTCGTCCAGCAGAACGGCGGCAGCGGAAACGCGAAAAAGTAATCGATCTAGCCGAGCCGCGATTTCAGGCCGGCGAATCTTGTTTGCAGCTCGTCGGAACGTTGCTGTCGCGGTTCGTAGCGCGAGCGCTCGCGCTGGCAGATGTCCTTCAGATTTTGGAAACGCTTCGCCATTTCGCCACAAAACGAATCAATCGCTCTGCCGAATTGTTGGTCGAGCGCGTTCTTGAATTCTGTTCGCCGTGGATTCAACTCCTCCTCGTAGTCGCGTAGTATTTTTCGGCGGTGGACGATCGCTGAGACGATCAACACGATCAGTGCTACAGCTGCGACTGCCCCGGCGACAATCGAAACGTTCAAATTCCGGCCTGTTGACAGAATCGCGACAGCGCCGGCAACGATAATAGTCGCGCTTAAAAGTCGCATCGTAATTGCGGTGCGCGATGATGAACGCGCGAGTCGCTCTTGAAGAGATTTGCCGGCGAGGATGTCGATGAAAGCGTTTTGAATGGCTTCCGACAGTTCGCGCCGTTGCCCGGCAAAATCCGGGATCGTCGGGCGCGCTTGTTTGCGCAGATCGGCCGAGAGCTGATGCTCGAGCAAGTCCTGCATTTGTGGCCAAACTCCGCGCAAGTCCGTTTCTAAAGAGTTCACCGCCTTGTCCAGATCAGGCTTCATCAATTGCCGCAACTTGTCGGCAACGGTAGCTTGCATGTGCGCGGTTCGGCCAAAGATCAATCTGAAGCTGCTCCCGGCCGTCACGTTTTCGTAAAGGAGCTTATTCCTCTCTTCCGCAGTCTCATCGTAAGCATTTTCGATATCGCGGACCAAACCGGATATCTGCCGGCGCAATTGTTCGCGGCGCGTTTCAAGCAGATCGTCCAGCCGGCGTAATGCTGTTTCATCGACGACAATTTTTTCAAGAGACGTCGCGATGTCTCGCGCCAAGTCGTCCAGTGTGGCGCGAGCAGATTGAAAGGTAGAACGCAACTTCAGCATTCGCGTGCTCGATTCAGTCACGATGAAGTTGATTTGCTCTTCGAGCGGGCCGAACGCGCTCTCCTCCCACAGCTGATCTTTGTCGACGCCGCTGGTGCGCGCCAACAGTGCTTTGCGAGCCGAAACCGCGAAGATCGGCGGAACGAATCCGAGTTGACGCATCGCGGTGTCCTGAAGATGCCGATGAATGATGTCGATCTCCGCCGGTTCACGAAGATCGATTTGCTGAAGAACGAAGATCACATTCTTGAGCCACGTTTTTTGGAGAAATTTCAGAAATTCCCAGTTCGATTGTGTCCACGGATTCGTGACTGAGAAAACGAAGAGAACAATGTCGGCACGCGGCATGAACTCTTCGGTCATCGTTTGATGTTCCTTCACGATGGTATTCGTGCCCGGGGTGTCGACGACGTTAACGTCACGCAGAAGGGGGATCGGCAGATAGCGTTCTGTCACCGTTGGCGAGACCTCGCTCGTCTTTTCTTCGGCACCATAACGAAAAATGTACACGCGGTCCGTCGCGGGCAGGACGTCGACCTTCGCGAATTGATTACCGAATAGAGCGTTGAGGAGCGAAGACTTCCCGGATTTCACCTCGCCGACGATGACGAAGAGTAGCGGATCGCCAATCTCGCGAAGCAGCGCCTGCAACGTATCCAATTGCTCTGACGGGCGCTGCATCTCCGAGCCGAGCTTGATCAATCCAGCGAGGCCGTTTTCGAGCTCACTTTTGAGCTGCAAATATCGGTCGGCGATCATGCCGGCAATCTCAATCGTGTGGAGTTGGCGGAGTAGGTGTGGCTGCTGCGGCGGCAGGCTTTGCCGACGGCGATGCTTTGGGAGTCGGCGATGGCTTGGGCGGCAGCGGCGTCTGCATTGAGATCAACTCCGAAACGGTGACGAATTTAAAGCCTTTCGCTTCGAGGTCTTTCAACACGCAAGGCATTGCGTCGATCGTGCCCGGGTGAATGTCATGCGCGAGCACAATCGAGCCGGCGCGTGTATTTTTCACGATGCGTGCGCAGACGACGTTTGGTCCTGGTCGTCGCCAATCGAGAGGATCGACATCCCAGAGCGCGATCTTGTAGCCAAATTCTTGATTGATCCATTTCTTTTGCCGTGCCGTAATCGAACCATAAGGCGGCCGTAATAAAGTCGGTGCGATACCGGCCGCGCTTTTGATCGCGTCGTCGGTTCTGCGGATCTGGCTGCGCACTGCGTCGTCTCCCATTTTCCCGAAGTTCGGATGAGACCAGCTGTGATTGGCGACTTCGTGACCTTCGCGCACTTCGCGAGCGACGATTTCTGGATTTTCGGCAACGTTTTCGCCAATCAAGAAAAACGTGACTTTGATGTGATGGGCAGCAAGTAACTCGAGCAACTTCGGCGTCAGCTTTGCGCTCGGACCGTCATCGAATGTCAGCGCGATGTAAGGGCCGTCGACGTGGACCCAGTCGAAGGTGATTCCGGGGGGCTCGGGCGGATTTTTTTTCTTTTCGCCTGTTTGCGGCGCAGCGGCATCATCTGCGCGAACTGGCACGCACGCGAGCAAAGCGAGAACCGAAACCAAACAAGAGCGAATCATGAACATTTCCCCAGAACTGAGGTTTTCGCGGTGTATCTAGCAGAGGCGCAAGGTAACGCAAGGTAGCGGCGTTCACGGCGGCGTAATTGTCGCCCTTAACTAAGAAAAATTCCGACCTTTTGATTGGTTCAAGCCCGAGTGGAACTGGCAATCATCCTGCTGACTCTCAATTGAGAGCGGCGAAGGGTCTTGAACGACTGTGCCGAGGGTTTTTTGGGAACGCACTGCCACGAATGAAAATATTGCTCGTTGAAGATCATTCCGAGAGTCGTCGGATGCTGAAAAAGTTAATCGAGCGACGTGGGCACGAGGTGGTCGCAGTCGAGAGCGCGGAAGAGGCTGAAGGTGAGCTGGCGAAGCAATCATTTCCGTTTCTCATCCTCGATTGGATGTTGCCCGGCAAGAGCGGCGTAGATCTCTGCCGGGAGCTGCGCGCTGGCGAGAATGGTGAGGAACTGTTCATCCTCTTGGCGACCGCGCGCGATGATCCCGCCGACCTGGAGCAGGCGCTGGAGGCGGGCGCAAACGACTATCTGACAAAACCACTCGATGCTGCCCGGCTGAATGTCCGCTTATCGGTGGCCGAGCGTCGCATCCGCAGTTTGAACGAGCGCATCCAGGCCCGAACCGAACTGCAAGATGCGCTGCGCAAGATGACCGACATCCTCGACAAGACGAGCGACGGCTTTTTTGCGGTAGATCGCGATTGGAAGTTTACTTTCGTGAATCCTCAGGCGGAAAAACTCCTCGAGCGACGCCGAGAGGATCTTATCGGCAAAGACGTGTGGATCGAATTCCCGCAGTTCAAACGCGACGTATTCGAAAAAAACTATCGCCGCGCAATGTCGGAACAGGTCGCGGTGGAGTTCGAAGCGAGTGATGCCGACGGACAGGTCTGGCTCGAGCTGCTGGCGTATCCGAGCGGCGGCGGTGTCTCAGTTTTTTTGAGAGACATTACCGAACGCAAGCTGATTGAAGAGGAACGTCTGACCACGAGTAAACTCGAATCGCTCGGCACGTTGGCGGGCGGAATTGCGCATGACATCAACAATATCTTAACGGTGATCTCCGGAAACATTGGGCTCGCGCAGCTTGAAACGCCAAATAATTGCGCGGCATTGCTTTCGTTCCTGTCCAAAGCGGGCCAGGCCGCGCAGCACGCCGCCCAGCTTTCCAGTCAGTTACTCACATTCTCGAAAGGTGGCTCACCGCTAAAGCGCGTCGTTGCGATGGATGATCTGATTGCCCAATCGGCGGAATTTTCATTACATGGTTCAAATCTGCGTGCTCAGCTGGATCTTCCGCCCGATCTTTGGAGAGCGGCTGTCGATCCACTTCAAATCGAGCAGGTGATGAATGCGTTGGTCATCAACGCGCGCGAGGCCATGCCTGATGGCGGAATCGTGCGAATCCTGGCGCGTAATACCGACATCGATGCGTATGCCAGCGTTCCATTGCCGCCAGGCCGCTACGTTAAAGTCACGGTCACAGACAATGGCCGCGGCATCGACCCGAAATGGGTTCCAAAGATTTTTGATCCGTACTTTACGACCAAAACCACGGGCAGCGGACTCGGTTTATCGATCGCCTATTCGATCGTCAAGAAACACGCAGGGATTTTGCAGTTGGAACACACTTCGCCGCGCGGTTCGATGTTTTCGTTTTATTTGCCCGCCACTGATGCGGAGCTGGAAGTTCCGGAGCCAACTGTCACGAACCAGTTTTTCCATTTCAATCACCAACGAGTGCTCGTGATGGATGATGAGGCAGCGATCCGCGATTTAACTTCTGAATTACTGGGAACATTGGGATACAAAGTGACCGCCGTCCCGGACGGCATTGAAGCATTAAGGAGCTTTGAGCAAGCGATGCGACGCGGAGAAAGATTTGATGCAGTCATTCTGGACGCGACAGTCCGTGGCGGACTCGGAGGTGTGGCGACGATCGAGCGGTTGCGGACTCTTGATCCGGAAGTGACCGCGATTATTTGTAGCGGGTATTCGGATGAAGCAGCAGTGGCAGAGTTTTTGACCTATGGGTTCCGCGCAGCGTTGCCGAAGCCGTTCACACGACACGAACTGGCAACGGTGCTTCAGCGCGCGTTAGACGAAAAGGAACTGTAGGTTAGCAGCTGCCGCGGCACGGCCGATCAGCCTTTTCGAACCTTGTCCAGCTCGGCAAGAAAGGCCGCCAATCCGCCACCGTAGTACCCATCGTAGCGCCAGACCGTTTTACCGTCTGGGCTCAATACGACAAGAGTTGGGAACCCCTCAATGTTGAACTTTTCCGCGAGCTCCATGTTTTGCTTCTTGAGCTCAAGGCTCTGCGCTTTCCAAGCGGGGCCGTTGCGACGCGGATAATCGAGCACGACCAATACAAGGTTCTTGCTCGCGTAATCCATAAATTGCTGCTGCTTAAGAATCGCGCGGTCCAGCTGAGTACACCAGCCGCACCAGTCCGAACCGGTAAAGTTTAGCAAGACGAGTCGGTGATTTGTCTTCGCTTCATCCTGCGCCTTTTTGTAGTCAGTGACCCACGGCGACTGAGCGCGAGCGGTGGCAGTGTAAAACAGTGCCGTGGAAAGCAGTATCGCGACCGTGACCTTTTTCACGCCGAAATCTCACTCAGCCAACTGTCGTGCGCAAGTATACGCACGACCGTCTCGCGCAGCTCCACACGGAGCCGCCTTTTCCTGTTGCCGTCCGCAGACGGCGAAGCTAACGGCAAATCGTTTGCCTAACGAATGTGGCCCGAGACGAGCTTGGTCATCTCGAACATGCTGACCTGGCTCTTGCCGTTGAAAACCGCTCGGAGCGCGTCGTCGGCGTTGATTTGCGTTTTCTTCGTTTTGTCCTGAAGGCCGTTCTTCTTGATGTAGTTCCAAAGCTTCTTGGTCAGTTCGGAACGCGGCAGCGGTGTCGAGCCGACGACAGCGGCGAGTTTGTCATCCGGCTGGACCGGTCTCATGAAGGCGGGATTGGGCTTGCGTTTTGAAGGTGTCTTGGTTTTCGGCATACAGGCTGATTAATGCTTCGTTCGCGGCAGGGCAACAATATTTTTGAAGTAAGAAATATTTTTCCGTGCTAATTCGACCGTCGCACAACCACCGCCGCGATATCGTCGGGTGCCGATTCCTGGGAATTGGTAGCGCTCGCTTTTAACATGAGTTCGAGCAGAGCTTCGGCGCTGGCTGCGAAAGGATTAATAAGTCCAGCCAGCCGGGTCGGAGTTGCGGCGCCAAAAAGTCCGTCTGTGTAAAGTATAAATGCGTCTCCGGCATTCAATTCGAGAACAGTCTCACGAAATGTCGTCTCCTCGATTAGTCCGAGCGGCGGCGCTGACGAACCAATCGCTTCAGTGCCACGTCCGAACCGCGTTACCAGAAGCGGTGGATGGCCTGCGCCGACCACGCTGGCTCGCCCGGTCGTCGGATCAAGCGCGACGCACATACCGGTCATGAACGAACGTCCGCCAAAAGTTCGGCGCAGCTCGTCATTCACCGCGCCAATAATGGCCACCGGCTCCTCGTGCTGTTCGTGCGCATGATCAAACAGAAGGGTCGCCAGAGTTGTTAACAGAGCCGCAGACGCGCCATGTCCGGTCGCATCGGCGATCCAAAACAGAGAGCGTCCGTCTTTCATCGACAGCCATCCGTAAATGTCGCCACCGACTTCGATCAAAGGACGATAACAAGTGGCGATTTCCCATCCGGGTAATTCAGGGATTTTAGCGGGAATCAGCGATTGTTGCGTTGCTCGCGCTGCGGCCAGGTCGCGTTCATGATTTCGCCGCCAGTCTTCCAGATCGTCGTTCTGCCGCTGCAACTGCACGCGCAAGGAATGAAGCCGCAATTGCGCTTCGATGCGCGCGTGCAGCACTTCGGGCTTGATTGGCTTTAGCACGAAATCATCAGCTCCGGCTTCCAAACACGCCACTTCGTTTTCGCCATAGCCGGTCAGCATGATCACCGGGATTTGCGCAATTCTGGGATTCGGATCATTACGCAAACGACGCAGCGCCTCGACCCCATCCAGCCCCGGCATCTTGAAATCGAGCAACAAGACGGACGGTTGTCTTTCATGAATAATGTTCAAAGCCTCGGTCGCATTATCGGTTTCTCGACACTCATAACCCGACGCCGACAGCACGCGGCTCAGCAATCTCCGGCTGGTTGCATCATCATCGACAATTAAGATTTCGTGCGGAGCGTCCATTGCTGCAACACTTTCGGAAGTCGCCCGCCGATTGGCTTTTGTAAAATGAGTTGCGATTCTTGGCGCACTGGCATTGAAATAGAAGCAGTGTAGACTTCGTCCAAGAAAATTATGAAATTGTGGCTCTCGCTTGCCCTCCTCATCGGCTTCTTTGTTTCGTCGTGCACCGAAGAGGAACCGGTGCCGACTGGCGCGCGCCGAGCGCCGAGATATCCCGAACCAGCGACAGCTGAAAATCCGCCAACGCAGCAGCCGTTTAATCCAAACGGCCCACCGCCGGAAGCGGCCGAAACCAATGTGCCGCCACCAGCGCCCGCGCCGACCGCGGCCAGCACTAAACCCGCCAAAGGTGATTATCCATACGGCACTCCCGTCCCCGGCAAGCCTGGTTTTGTTAAGAGTCCGTACGCCCCAGATCAGGGTCTGGTCGACGTTCGCGGTTTCCCGCCCGGAACGGAGGTTAAAGATCCTTTCACGAACAAAATTTTTCTCGTTCCCTAACGCGGGTTAAGGGCTGATATGGAGTTACGCGTCAAACGAGCGCCTCGTATCGAGGCCGAGATTACTGTCCCCGGCGATAAAAGCATTTCTCATCGCGCCGCAATCATTTCCGCCCTTTCGAACGGAGTCTGCACGTTGCGCGGCTTTCTCCCGAGCGACGACTGCATGCGCACGGTGAATGCGTTGCGCGCTCTCGGCATTCAAATCGAACAGCCCGACCCCGACGTTTTGATCGTTCATGGAAAAAAGCGGGTGCTCACGCCGCCGGCTCAGGAAATTGATTGCGGCGGTTCCGCGACAACCATGCGCCTGCTCGCCGGTTTGCTTGCGGGTCAAACTTTCGAAACACGACTTGTCGGCAACGCTTCGCTCACGCAGCGCCCGATGGACCGCGTGATCGAGCCTTTGCGCAAAATGGGCGCCGACATCGTCGCCGAAGGCCCGGAGCAAACGCCGCCCTTGCGAATCCGCGGCGGCGCATTGCGCGGAATTAACTACCGGTCACCCATCGCCAGCGCGCAGGTAAAAAGCGCAATTCTTCTGGCCGGACTTTTCGCGAAAGGCAAGACCACCGTCGACGAGCCGTTCCTCAGTCGCAATCACACTGAGTTGATGTTCAACTATTTCCTGATTCGCACGGCCAAAGGCGACGACGACACCGTGAGCGTTTTTGGCGATCAGGTGCCGGAATCGCGCGACTTCATGATTCCCGGCGACATTTCCTCCGCTGCATTCTGGTTGGTCGCGGCCGCGGCGCAACCCGGTGGTCATCTTCTCGTGCGCAACATCGGATTAAATGGCACTCGCACCGCCTTGCTCGGCGTCCTTGTCCGGATGGGCGCGCAGGTGCGGGAAGCCGTCGAAGATGTCGATCAACTGGAGCCGCGCGGCGTCGTCGAGGTGACCGGTGTGCCGTTGAAGGGAACAGTTATTCACGGAAAAGAAATTCCGCAGTTAATCGACGAGTTGCCGGTGCTTGCTGTCGCCGGAGCGCTCGCTAACGGCACCACGATCATTCGTCACGCCCAAGAGCTGCGGGTGAAAGAAACCGACCGCATCGCCGCCATCGCGCACAACTTGCGCGGCATGGGTGTGCAAGTGATCGAGCTCAATGACGGGTTGGAAATTCACGGCCCGGCCCCATTGCGCGGAGCGAAACTCGCCTGCTTTGGAGATCACCGCATCGCAATGGCGTTTGCGGTCGCCGGACTCTTCGCCGATGGCGAGACGATTATTCAAGACGCCGAGTGCGTCCGCGATTCGTATCCCGGTTTCGAAAAAGATTTGGACGAATTCATGAGTCCGAGACGCGTGCGCACGAGTACGCCCGTCATCGGCACCCTTGTTCCCGCCGCGCCGGTGGAGGAATAACAGCGCGCTTGCTTCGATCGCCCCGCCGCGAAAAACTTCGCTGGGCTTGCGCACCGCATGAAACCAACAGAGCAACGCCGCGTCATCGCGATCGACGGACCCGCCGCTTCGGGAAAAAGCAGCGTCGCGCACGAGCTCGCTCGCAAGCTCGATTTTGTTTACGTGAACTCGGGCGCGATGTACCGCGCCGTCACCTGGTCGGTGCTAAGTAGTGGAATTAAGGCCGACGACGCCGCTGCAATCGCGGCATTTATCGACCGCGCGACGCTTGGCGGAAAATTCATCGACGCCGAATTTCATCTCCTCATCGACGATGTCGATCTAACGCCACATCTTCATGCCGATCGCGTGAACGCGGAAGTCTCGCGCGTGAGCACCGTTCCGGAAGTTCGCAGGAAACTTGTCGAGCAAATGCGCAAGTCCGCCGCCGGGCACGATCTGGTGATTGAAGGCCGCGATATCGGGTCGGTCGTCTTCCCCGACACGCCTTACAAGTTCTATATCGATGCCTCGCCCGACGTTCGCGCTCGGCGCCGAGCTGCACAGGGGCACCGCGATGAAATCGCGCAGCGCGATCGCGCCGATTCTTCGCGGGCGGCTTCACCGCTCGTCGTCGCTAAAGACGCTGAGGTGATCGACACCTCGGAGATGACAATCGATGCGGTAGTCGATGAAATAATCAATCGCTTGAGACGAAGCGGTTTCGGCATTTAGCGATTAAATGAATTTTTATTACTGGCTCGGCTACACTCTCAGCCGGTTGCTCGCGAAATTATTTTACGGCTTCCGCATCATTCACCGCGAGCGCGTCATTCAAACGGGACCGGTCATTCTCGCGACAAATCACCAAAGTTTTCTTGATCCGCCGCTCGCCGGAAACGCAGCGGATCGGGCGATTTTCTTTCTCGCCAAGAAATCGCTCATGGATGCGCCGATCCTTGGCTGGTTACTGCCGAAGCTGAATGTGATTCCGGTGAACCTCGAAGGCGGCGATCGCAGCGCGCTCAAAGCGTTGATTCGAATTTTGAACGCGGGAGAGTGCGCTCTCGTTTTTCCAGAAGGAACACGCACGCCGGATGGAAATTTGCAGCCGGCGCAGCCTGGCCTCGGTTTGGTGATCGCAAAAACGCGGGCGCCAGTCGTGCCGATGCGAATTTTCGGCGCTTACGACGTTTGGCCGATTCACGGGAAGCTGCGCTTTTCCGGCAAGATCACGGTCGTGGTCGGCGAACCGATTTATTTCACCGACGCCGATCTTTCCGGTCACGGGAAAGATCTTTACGGTCGCCTGAGCCAGCGGGTGATGGACGCAATCGCGGCGATACAATTGCCGTGAAGAGCATTTGCGCGCGCAAGATCGACATCGAATAGTTTCCGATGAGCTCCGACCCAAAATTGCCAAAGCGGGTTGGACACCTCATGGTCGGAATCATCGTCGGCTTCGCCCTGGTCGCGCTTTACGCGAATATTCAAAAGCTGCGCCGCTCGGCGCTCGAAACGGTAATCTTCACGCCGGCCTCATCGCAAACTACGACACCGTCACCAACCGCGACCCCTTAGCCGGTTTGCTGCGCGGCGAGTTCGCGCGCATAGGCGAGCGTGTCGATCGCGTCTACATTTTTGTCGCGCCGGATCGCTTTGATTCGTGGAAAGCGCAACGCCAGTCCACTCGGGTGACGTGTGCTCGGCTGAATTGAGTTGAACGCGACTTCGAGCACGATCTCCGGCTTCACTTCACGATAACGGCCGTGAGCGGTGAGAGTGTTTTGTTTGAAATGCTCGGTCAGCTCGGCGATTTCAACATCGGTGAGGCCGCTGTACGCTTTTCCAATTGGCAACAACTCGCCCGTCGCGTCGTCGCGAACCGCGAAGGTATAATCGCTCAGCACATTGTTGCGTTTGCCGTGACCGAATTCCGCGCCGACCACGACCACATCCAATGTCGCGAGCTCCTTCTTCAGCTTGAACCACGACATCCCGCGCGCGCCCGGTGTGTAAAAACTTTCCGGATCTTTGATCATTAAGCCCTCGTTCAAACGGCGCCGCGCTTCTTGAAACCGTTGCTCGAGGTCCGCGGCGGAATGCGCTGCGAAAGTTTCGGCGACCTGAAATTGCGATGGCCAATTTATTTTTCGCAGCAACTCGCGTCGCTCGCGCAATGGTGTTTTCAACAACGAGCGGCCACCGAGCCAAAGAAGATCGAACGCGACAAACACGACCGGCACGTCGGCCGACGCCGCACTGAAAAGGTCTGGCCCCTCATCTTTGCGGCCAAGTCGCTTTTGCAAATCGAAAAATGTCAGCTTGCGCCCTTGCTCGAATGCGACGATCTCGCCGTCGAGAATAAGATCGCCATCGAAATTGCGGGCGCGTTCGGCGAGTTCGGGGAACTGATCGGTGATGCGGCGCAAGTCGCGGGAATAAATTTCCACGCGTTGGGAATCGCGATGCAGCTGAGCGCGGATCCCATCGAACTTGTCTTCGACGAAGACCGCGCCCGCATTTTGTTCAGCGAATCTTTCCCAAACGGCTTCCGCAGTTGGCTCCGGCGTTGCGAGCATGCACTTGATCGGTCGGAAGATCGACAACTCCGCTCGATCGAGTTGTTTTCGCGATGCAAGAAGCGCAGTCGCGCCAATGTCGCCGAGCAGCATGTTCGCTTCTTTCACTTGGCCGAGTGGAACTTCGAACGCGCGCGCGATTGCTTCTTCTACCAACCCCTCACGCAGTCCGATCCGAAGATCGCCGGTCAGAATTTTGACGATGTACTCGCCTTCACGCGCCGAGAGGCGAGCACACTGCGTTTGCAGGAGTTCGGTTTTCGCAATCGGACCACGAGCGCGGTGGAGATCTTCAAAAAGCTTTTTCGATTCCAAGATTCTAAACGGCTCGGGTCGAGTCCGGCCGTCCAAGACATCGAACGCCGTCTTGCCGAGGTCGCCGTGACGCGCTGCGATTCGGTGCAATTCGTCATCCCCGATTTTCGTGGCAGTGAGCAGGGCGCGAACAATTACGGACCATCCAACCTGCAACGTTCGCAGATCGCTTTGAGCGAACGCGCGGCCGGTAAAATAAGTCGCGACGATCGGCAGCAGTTCCACGCTCAGTGTTCGCAAGTATTCGGCAAGCAATCGGATTTTCTCGAGTTTGGCCGACGTCGCGCCGATTGATTCGCCAACGTTTGCGAACGTTAAGAACTCCGACTTTGTGGTATCGGCCGTGTCGGCCGCTCTTTTGTTCGGCGCCATCGAGACAGTGCGAGTCGCACCGGTATTTGCCACGACAGCTTGCGGCATCTTGAATTCCATTTGGTTTTCTTCGCTCAAAGCCCACGCTTCCGTTCCGCGCTCGCGCAAGTCGCTCGCGAACTCTGCCGCGAATCCATGCAATGTGAGAACGCGTTTCGGTTGCACAAGATCGACATATCGAATGAGATCGTTGTAATCAGCGTGATCGGAGAGAGGAAACGCGGCGTCTACCTGATAGCGATAAATAGCGCTCGATTCGACCGCCCAGCCGCTGATCATCGCCACGCGTTTGCGCGGAATGTTCTCGATCATCGGTGAATGGCTCGCGCTCGGCGGACAAATCAGTACTTTGCCGGTGACGTCGTTTTTGTTGTAGCGGACGTATTTGCAAAAGGATTGGCCGAACTGCTCATAAATGCGCGTCATTTGAAACACCGAGCCGTGCAGCATCGGTGTGAGACCGGCGCCATCGAGCGAACACAAAATTTCCTGCGCCTTGCCTAACGAGTAACCGAGTAACACTGGGACCGCGCCATCGTCGATCGCGTCGCGCGCGAAGGCGACGATGTCAGCGATGACTTTGTCGCTCGGTGGAAACTGATAACGCGGTAAACCGAACGTCGTTTCCATGATGAGCGTGTCGGCTTGGCGCCACTCCGCTGGTTCGGCTGATTTGCCGTGACGCAATTTAAAATCGCCCGTGTAAAGCAGTGTCTCGTCATTGTTCGCGAGAAATAATTGCGCCGAACCAAAAATGTGACCGGCCGGCAGCAACATTAGATCGACATCGTGCACGCGGCGTTGCTCGCCGAACGCCAGAACGTGCTCCCGACGAGAGCCAGGCACTCGCGCCTGCATCAGTCGCGCGGTGCGCTCAGACAGAATCACTTCTTCATGCGGCGCAATGTGATCGCTGTGCGCGTGAGAAACGAACGCGAAGGGCTTCGGGTCCCAAGGATCGAGCCACAAATCGTACGCGGGCAGATAAACGCCGCGCTCGTATCGGACTTCGATCATCAAAGAATCTAGAGGTGGAAGCCGGCGCGTGCTATACGTCGCATGCGCCGTATGCGAAAACTACTGCTGCTGTTGATACTGCTCGCGCCGTTGAGCGTCTTTGCGCGAACGCAAGAGCCGCCGCGCGTGATGGAACGCGTCGCGCCGCTGCCTGTGGCGTTAAACCGCGATTTCCAATTCAGAAAAACCAAACTGTATCTCTTGACCGAAACCGTGCCGGGCCAGGACAAGAGCACGCTTGATCAGAACGCTCCGACGTCGACCAAAGGTGGCGGTAAACTTTCCGGCACGGCTCCTTCGAGTAAAACGACAACGGTGCAGGACGCTTCGATCCGATTCGAAAGGCAGTACCGGCTTTTCGGCGCGGTCACGAAACTGGATCAACGAGAGCGAATCGGAAATTACTTCGATTTCTTTTGGAAAGCGCGGCGCGTTGCCGACCTCACGGTGCGGCTGGAATACAAGCAGGAAAAACTGCATGCGCACATTCAGGCCCAGGAAATCTATTACCCTCGCGCGCGTGGAAGTCACAAAACCGAGTTTAAAGTTGTGGGCGACGATTATTTTGACGACGGCCGCGTGATCGCATGGCGTTGTTTGTTGATTGAGAACGGAGCGATTGTTGCTGAAACGCGTTCGTATCTGTGGGAGTGACGCTGACAGGGCGCGCAGGGCGTAGTTTGACAGCAACGATATCGATCTAGTATCTTTAAAGGACTCAGCTGTGCAGTCATCGATTCTAGTTGGCGTGAACGGCCCCGCGGTTTGGGTGCGAGTGGAAGGCAAAGGCAACTTCCTGAACAGTGGGAGCTTGAAAGAATTCGCGCAGGAAATGGTCAACCGCGGTTACCGCGAGTTCGTTGTCGATCTGGAGAACTGCGCGATGATGGACTCCACCTTCATGGGAACCCTTGCGGCGGTGGCGTTGCGATTGCGAGAATTGGGGAAGGGGCATTTGCATGTCGTGCATTGCGGCCAGCGCAGTCTCGATCTTTTATCCGGTCTCGGTTTAGACCAAATTTTCGACATTCGTTCCAACGGCGCGACAGCTCCGGATTGCAAAGAAGTGAACGAGCATGGCGTTGACGGGGCGGACGCGCGCAAGAAAGAGACAACTGAAACAATGCTTCAAGCGCATGAAGCGTTGTGTGAAGCGGCCCCGGAGAATTTCTCCCGATTCAAGGACGTTCTCGAATATTTAAAGCAAGACCTTCATCAAACGACGGCGGGGAAGTAAGTTGGCCAGAACCTGATGCGGCCAATCATTCTCTTCTGGCTGCTGATCGCATGTCTCGCGGTTTGGATTTACACGCTATTGCGGCAGCGCCGGAGCATTCGGCGGCTCGAGCGGTCGCAAGAGGAAATGCAGATCGAGGAAACGCTCGTTTTCGATTTTCTCCATGGTCTCGGTGAAGCTTTCAGCGAAACAATTCGCCCGGCTAATCTGCACCGCCTGATCGTCGAGGGCGCGACGCGTGTGCTCGACGCTCAAGGCGGCGCGCTCTATCTCACCGACCGCACCGGAACGAAGCTCATGCCAACGTTTATTTCCAAAGGATGTCCGCCGCTCGTCGATGTTCCGCCGCACATTTTGCAGCAAGCAGCCGCTTCACCGGTGGCATTGGAGAGTTTTTTGCGCCTTCACACGCTCGGCAACGGCGAAGGCTTGCTTGGTCACGTTTGGCAGAGTGGAAACCCGATTTGCGCCAATGAATTTTCGGAAGCGCCGGAGCTGGCCAAATTGCGTGACAGTTCCTTCGGCGCGAGCTCGGTTATGGTCGCGCCACTGCTTTACGCGAAACAAAACATGGGCGTACTCGCGCTGGCGAACAGCCGGATGGGCGCGCCATTTTCACAAAACGATTTCGTCGTGTTCAAATCGATCTCCGAGCAGTCGGCGTTCGCGCTCTACAACGCGATCATTTATTCGGAAGCGAACGAAAAGAAGCGACTCGATCACGATCTACAAATCGCGCGAGACATTCAGCGCATTCTCCTTCCCGCCGAATCGCCTGTCATTGGCGGTTTTGAGATCAGTGGGCTCAACGTCCCTGCCCGCCAAGTCAGCGGCGATTACTTCGATTACATCAAAGTCGATGACGAGCGACTCGGTGTCGCGATTGCCGATGTTTCTGGCAAAGGCGTGCCGGCGTCGCTGATCATGGCGATTTGCCGTAGCGTGTTGCGAAGCCAGGCGATTGGAAACGCGTCGCCGGCTGACGTTTTGCAAAAAGTAAATCGCCAACTCTACCCGGACATCAAGGAAGACATGTTTATCAGCATGGCGTATCTGATTCTCGATCACGAGCGCGGCAGTATCACCCTGGCGCGAGCCGGACATGACGCTCCGCTGCTCTATACGCGCAAATCCGAAACGGTCGCGCCGTTGAAACCTCCTGGAATGGTCGTCGGCATTGACAGTGGCGACGTGTTTGACAGGTTAACTAAAGACGTCGCTGTCCCTCTCGAGCGCGACGATTGCATCCTTCTCTACACGGACGGGATCACCGAAGCGCTGGACAATGAAGGTAACGAGTTTGGGATGGAGCGAACGGTGGAAGCCGTTCGAGCCAGCGCAAAAGAAGGAGCGCAGGCGATCGTTACACGGTTGATCGACGAGTTGCGAAATTTCGTCGGCTCGACCGCGCAAAATGACGACATCACTTTGATTGCGATTCGAAAGACATGAAAAAAGTTCCGGTAACTGGATCCAAACCTGTAGGGGATGCTGCCAGCATCCCTGGGAAGCAAGATGCTTCCTCTACAGACACGGATGGCGAGGACGAAATGGCGAGCATGCAGGCCGATCTCGATCGGTTCCGCGATCTGGCGATGCGAAGCCAGGCCGATTTCGAAAATTACAAGAAGCGTTGCGCGCGAGAAAAGGAAGACGCGATCAAATACGCCAACAAAAGTTTGCTCGAGAAACTCGTCTCGATTGTCGATCACTTTGAGCTCGGATTGGAAGCGGCGCGCAGCGAAGGTGAGAAATCGGCGATTTACTCCGGAATGAGTCTGGTGCTGAAACAGCTCCAGGATTTTTTGTTAGAAAACGGATTGGAGCCGATCGAGGCGGTCGGTCAGAAATTCGATCCCAATTTGCACGAAGCGATCGCGCACCAACCGAGCGCCGAAGTTCCCGAAGAACACGTGATCAGCCAGACGCGGCGCGGTTATCGTTTCAAAGATCGATTGTTGCGTCCGACAACGGTCGTCGTTTCGAGCGGACCGGCAAAGTAACTGCTCTCACCGTCTAATCACGATGGCGTCGATCAAAAAGCGCGACTATTACGAAGTTCTCGAAGTCGCACGCGGTGCGTCCGGCGAGGAGATCAAACGCGCTTATCGCAAGCTCGCGGTGAAATTTCATCCGGACAAAAATCCGGACGACCCGCACGCCGAAGAGAAGTTCAAGGAGCTCGGCGAAGCCTACGACGTCTTGATGGACGATGACAAACGCGCCGCCTACGATCGGTTCGGTCACGCCGCGTTTGAACAGGGCGGCGGATTTCGCGGCGGTTTTCACGATCCGTTCGACATTTTCCGCGAAGTATTCGGCGGTGGCGGCGGCGGAATTGGCGCCGGCATTTTCGAAACGTTCTTCGGCGGAATGGGTGGACGCACCGAGGATCGACAACGTGGCGCGGATTTGCGTTACGACATGCAAATCACGCTCGAAGAAGCGGCGTTCGGTACCGAAAAGGAAATTGAAGTTCGAAAACTCGACATCTGTGACAAATGCCAGGGGAGCGGGGCCGAGACGGGCTCACGCACGATCAATTGTCCGGCCTGCGGCGGCCGCGGCCAGGTAATTAGCTCGCGCGGATTTTTTCAAATCTCCCAGACTTGTTCCCGGTGTCGCGGCGTCGGACAAATCGTGGAGAAGCCGTGCCGGCAATGTGGCGGCGAAGGTCGCATGGAAAAAGCGGGCCGGATCAAATTGAAAATTCCAGCCGGAATCGCCGACGGTTCGCGACTGCGTTCGCCGCGAAACGGTGAAGCCGGTATTCGTGGCGGTCCGCAGGGTGATCTCTACGTAGTCGTTCACATTAAGGAACACGAAATTTTCCAGCGCGATGAAGACAATTTATATTGCGAAGTGCCAATCGCTTTCACAACGGCGACGTTAGGCGGCGAAGCGCCGGTGCCAACGCTGGACGGAAAAGCGCATGTAAAAATTCCGGCCGGCACGCAGAGCGGGCAAATGTTTAAACTTCGCGACAAAGGCATCGTGCATGTGAACGGCCGGGAGCGCGGCGATTTGCTCGTGCGCGTGATTGTTGAAGTGCCGACGAGATTGAACACCGAGCAACGCGCCAAGCTTCAGGAGTTCGCCGAACTCTGCGGTGAAGAAAACACGCCGCTGCGAAAGAGTTTCTTCGAACGCGCGAAAGAATTCTTTCGCTAGTTCTTCCGCTCCGTTAAAACGGCGCGATGGCAGAGGAAACAGCGTCGCCGTCGCCGGCAGTCACACCTGCGCCACGCACTGAGCCGCTTGCGATCTGGAGCTTGGTGTTGTCGATCCTGTCCTGGTTCGGTTGTCTCTTCCTTACCGTCATTCCCGCCATCATCTGCGGACACCTCGCGCGTTCCAGAATTCGCCGCTCAAACGGAGCCCTTGGCGGAATGAATATGGCGATGGTCGCTCTTATCCTCGGTTATCTTCAAATCCCGTTCGGCGTGCTCGGCGGAATCATGCTCGCCGACATGATCAGATCGGAACGCGTGCGGTTGCATGAACTTGCTGCCGAGAAAAAGGAAATCGCGTCGAACGACGGAAAATTAAAGATCACCACGTCCGGTTTTTGGGTGCAAAGAACGGACTTAAACAAAGAGGCGGCTTTGCAAGCCTCGCGCAAAGATCAAGACATGTACGTCATCGTCATTACCGATTCAAAATCGACGCTCAAAGACATGACGCTTGAACAACATCACAAGCTGACACGAGATCACATGATCGAGAAGATGGAGAAAGGGTCAGGCACAACGCCCATTGAAGCGACGATCGACGGCCATCCCGCGTTGCAGGACGAGATCACGGGGACACGCGAGCGCACGAATCTGGTTTTTCTTCACACTACCGTCGATCACGACGACTCCTTCCAACAGATCCTTGGTTGGACGACAAAGTCGCGTTGGCCGAAACAAAGTGGTGAATTGCGCGAAATTACGAATAGTTTTCACGCCGAGGAATAATTTCCGGTCGGGTTGAATGCATCGTTTCTACATCCCGCCTGAGTCGTGGAATCCAGACGCGCTTGTCTTGCCGGGTTCCGAGGCGCATCACGCTCGCGATGTCTTGCGAATGAAACGCGGCGATCGCGCCGTTGTGTTCAACGGTCGCGGACGCGAAATCACGGCCGAGATTGTGGAAGTTGCGAAGCGCGATATTCATTTGCGAAAATTGCATGAAACTCAAACGCCGCCGCTGCGTTGCCGCATCACGCTCGGTCAGGCGATTCCGAAAAGGAAAAACATGGATTTGATCGTGCAGAAGGCGGTCGAGATCGGCGCCGCAGAGATCGCGCCGCTCATTTCGGAACGGACGATTGTCGATCTTGATAAAAAGGAAGCGGAGGAAAAGCAGGTAAAATGGCAGCAGGTCGCGATCGAAGCGGCGAAGCAGTGCGGCCAGAACTGGCTACCCGAAGTACGTGCGCCCGACAACTTGAAGGACTTTTTTGGCCACGCCGCGAATGTCGATCTTCGTTTGATCGGTTCGCTTCAGCCCGATGCGATTCATTTGAAAAATGTTCTGAGCGATTACGCAGCGCAACATCACGATCGGCCGAAGAGTGTTTTGATGATGGTCGGGCCGGAAGGCGATTTCACCCCGGCGGAGTTGGCCTTAGCGAAATCGCACGGTTGTCTGCCGATCACGCTCGGCCCAATTATTCTGCGAGTTGAAACCGCGGCAATCTATTGCCTGAGCGTCTTGTCGTACGAATTGATGTAGCGCGCGCTCTTAATAGATGTAGGGCTGCGACAGCTCGAATGCGTTTTGGATCAGCTCACAGTGCGGTTCGCCGTTTTCCGGCATGATTACTTCGACGACGTCGAAACGAAACGTGACGTCGGGATTGTCGAGTAACCGCAACCAGGCGAGCCCACCTTTTGAAACGCGCAATTGTTTGTGTCTATCCACTGCTTCGATTGGGCGCCCGAATTCTTCGCCGCCACGCGTTTTTACCTCGACAAACACCAGCGTGTCGCCATCGCGACAGACGATGTCGATCTCACCGCCGCGGCGATCTTTGAAATTGCGGTAGAGAATTTTATAGCCGCGACTGCGGAGAAACCGCGCCGCGAGTTTTTCGCCGCGCGCACCACGCCGCAGATGTTCAGGCGACGATTCCTTCGAGCGCCAGAAGCGGCTGCGCCACCGGCTCGAAAGAGCGGCGATGGATCGGACAGGGTCCAAATTCATGAAGTCTGGAGAGATGCAGCTCGGTGCTATAGCCCTTGTGCTGGTCGAAACAATATTCGGGAAATTGCTCGCAGAAGTCACGCATGATTCGATCGCGCGTCACTTTCGCGATCACGCTCGCGGCGGCGATCGTCAGGCTATAGCAATCGCCATCGATGATCGCGGTTTGAGGAAATGGAAACGGAAAAACGGGAAGGCCGTCGATGAGCACGTGTTCTGGCGGCAGCGTGAGAGCGGCGAGTGCGATCCGCATCGCTTCATGCGACGCGCGCAAAATGTTGATCCGATCGATCTCTAGATGATCAACAATGCCGACCGCCCACGCGATCTCGGCGTTGGAAAGCAGCTCGTCGTAAATCTCATCGCGACGCTCCGGCGAAAGCTGTTTTGAATCGTTCAGCTTTTTGTGCCGAAATTTTTCCGGGAGCACGACCGCTGCCGCAACAACCGGTCCGGCCAATGCGCCACGCCCGGCTTCATCCACGCCGGCGATCCGAACGACTCCGGTGGCGCGCAGTTTCTTTTCGTAACGAAATCCGCACCGCCGATAGGACATCGTTGCAAATCATTCCCGATTTGCACGCAGTGACAAGTGGCAAGTGATCAGCGACCAGAAAAAACTGACAGCGACAAGCTGATCACTTGTCACTGAACACAAGGCCAGTCCGGCTCGGACTCACTCTCTGACCGTGGTCGCTTCTTTGCCTTTGCGCCGGCGCAGATAATTCAGCTTCGCGCGACGCGCTTTGCCTTCCGTTTCGACTTCGATCTTGGCGATGCGTGTCGAATTCACCGGAAACACGCGCTCGACTCCTTCACCGTAGGAAATGCGGCGAACGGTGAAGCTTTCGTTCAAGCCGCGTCCTTTGCGGCCAATCACGATTCCGGCGAAGATTTGGATGCGCTCCTTATCGCCTTCAACCACACGGGTGTGCACGCGGACGCTGTCGCCGACTTTAAATTTGGCGCCATCCTTCTGCTGCTCTTTTTCGATAATATCGAGAATGCGGTTCATAGGCGTGGGCTCCGGGGAGGGGAAGGGCGTTCACTCTGCTCCAAGCTCGCGAAAAAGCAAGGCCGCGGTTTGTGATTGTCGATCGAGCGAATTATAATCGCGATCTCTCGCGCTCGTAGCTCAACTGGATAGAGCGTCGGCCTCCGGAGCCGAAGGTTGTGGGTTCGACCCCCGCCGGGCGCAATGGCTAGTCAATTTCCTGCGGCCTGGCCGTTCGCCTTCGCTCTCGCGGCGACAATTTGCGGCAGCAAAATATCGCGCGTGTAGTGCCAGTAAGGAACAACCGCAAGCGCTTCCCGCGCGTAGCGTTCCGCAGCTGCAAGGTCTTTGTTTGTGCCGTTGAGATAGCAATAGGCCAAACTCATCATCAGTTCCGGCTTTCCCCACGAAGGCCCAATTGGATCATCGCTAGCTCTGATCCTTGAGCAGATCTCCAACCCCTGTTTGTAATTTTCGATCGCTTTGTCCTGGCCGCCGCCGCGTTCCGGCGGACTGTTCCAGAGAATCGGACCGAGCACCCAAATCAATCGCGGATTGTCCGGCGCCATCGCCGTCGCCTCTTTGGTAAGCGCGACGATCCGCTCGATCGCTTCTTTCTTGTGACTGTCGTCAGGTCTCGCAAAGAGAAGAAATCCGAGGCTGGAAATCACACCGACCTTCGCATCCACAAATTTCGGATCCTGATCCAGCGCCGCCTTAAATTCTTCGATCGCGGTGGTGAGATCTCGAGCGAGCTCTTTCGGATCGACCGCGTCGTTAAAGCCATTGATCGCGCGTCGCCATTGTGCAAAGCCGCGCCAGTACCGCACCCGCGGGGCAAGATCTAGATCGTCGAGGAAGGGTTCCAACGCGTCATACCCGCGCTGCATGGCAGCGCGATCGCCTTCGTAATCCGCGCGTTGAATTGCCGCTACGATTTGCGCAACCTTTTCGTGCGAATCATTCCGGGAAGTTGCGCTCGCGGCGCCAGTGAACAGCGCTGCGGCAAGGAGAATAATTGGGAGTGCGCGTCTCATGTTTGGTTTTTTCCAATTACATGAAGAACGGTAGTGAAATTGTTGTCTTTCGCGGCGGGGCTTGGGCATTTGCGGGCGTTCCAACGGCGCGCGCGCGACCCCGATACCGCGATTTGCCATTAGTTAGGTAGTTTTTTTGGCGAGGGAAAGAGGGCGACCGCGACCGGAGCTTCATGTTTTGTGGGAAAATTTTGGCGCTGTCTGGCGCGTGGCCGAGGACAATGTCGTAAATGGCCGCGAAATCGTCGCGGAGCTACGGAATCACAGCGCGAAGCGACGGCGATTAAAGTGGTTTGCCGATTAACTCGAACAATTTGTCTCTGTAATTTCGACTCAGACTCAGCTTAGTCCCATTCTCGAGGACGACGGAGTGCTCGCCATTGAAGAGAGGTTGCAGCTCTTTGATTCGCTCAACGTTTACGATGGCCGAGCGATGGATCCGGCGGAATCTTTTTGGATCGAGCTGCGATTCCATCGCGCTCAACGTCTGGCGCACCATCGGCTTGGCCTTCGCAGTATGGAGGTGGACGTATTTGTCGTCCGCCTCAATCCAATTGATATCACGCGTGTTGAGGAACGTGATCCGTCCGCCCGATTTGATCACGATGCGTTCGAGAAATTGCGGTTTGTTGCGGATACTTTGCAATAACGCGTCAACCTGAAGGCGCCGGTCCTGATCGCGGGTGGAGCGAAAATGTTCTTTCGCGTAATGGAGCGCGTCTTTGAAGCGCGTTTGGTCGAAGGGTTTCAGCAGATAATCGAGCGCGTGCAATTCAAAGGCGCGAATCGCGTATTGCTCGTAAGCGGTGGTGAAAATGATCTCCGGTAGCTGCTCGTGGATCGATTCGAGCACGGCAAACCCGTCCATCTCCGGCATCTGCACGTCTAGAAAGACAATATCAGGATGATGTTTCCGGATGAGAGTCGCGGCTTCTTTGCCGTTTCCGGCTTCACCGATGATTTCGATCTCCCGATCCTCTTTCAACATTCGGCGAATGAATTTTCGCGCGAGCGCCTCGTCGTCGACGATCAAAGCCCGAATCTGTGCGTTTTTCATGTCGCTGAAGTAATCGAAGACTCGCTCGTGAATGGAATGTCGAGAGTCACGATGAGTCCTCCTTCCGCGCTATTTCTGAGTTCGACCCGAGAGTTCCGACCGTAGATCTGATCAAGCCGGGCGCGGACGTTATTCAGACCAAGTCCATTTACCGCGAGCGTGTCATTGCTCTCAGGGATGCCCGGCCCATTGTCTTTGATTTCGAGACGAAGCAACCCGTCTCGTTTCCTTGCGATGATGTCGATCTTGGTGTGCGCGCTACGCGGCGCGACTGCATGTTGGATCGCATTTTCAACAATCGGCTGCAGGATCAGATGAGGAACCTGTGCGGAAAGCGCGACTGGTTCCATGTCAATTGTGACGCGCAGCCGATCTCCAAACCGAACTTGTTCGATGTCGAGATAAGAGCGAAGAAACTCAGTTTCTTCATTGAGCGTGACGAGTTGCTGGTCTGAATGATCGAGCGTCAGTCGGAGAAAATCGCCTAGCCGCGCGATCATGCTGTTCGCTTTTGGCGGATCTTCCAGAACCAGAGATGAAATCGAGTGCAGGGTGTTGAAAAGAAAATGCGGATGGAGCTGCATTTTCAACGCTCGAAGTTGCGCCTGGGCGAGCTGACTTCGCAGCGATTCCTGAGCCAACTCACTCGCGCGAAAATTTTGATAATAAAAGAAGGCGTGCACTGCGATCACGATGAGCGAAGCGATGATCAAATCGATATAAAATCCGAATGCGAAGTATGCGCGGTAATAGTCCGTGATTTCCGCGAAGCGTTGTCTCGTGCGCGGACTGATGAACCACAAAATCGTGAGATGAGCCGCCTGATGACCAATCGCAAATAAATCCAGCGCTGGAATGTGCAGCAGCAGATTGCGAACATTGAGTGGACGCAATTCGATGGGGAAGCGCCGACTGAAATAAAAGAGAAGCGGCGAGAGTATTCCCCAGAGATAGAACTGAACCAGGTTCAACTTGACCGCGGCGACGAATCCGAAGTCTGTCGCGTTTTCACCAAGCGCGGCGACGTAGGACACGGCCGCAAAAATTAATCCGATGACGGTGGAAGCGGCGAAAAGAAGCGCGGTCCGCCGCAACGTAGGCATCGCACTAGTCATTGGCTCGTTAGTTTACCATAACGAGCTATTCATATTGCCGATCCTTCGGCCCTAAAGTGTTGTTGGCTTAGGACTCGCTCAGAGCAGCTGATTTTTGCAGGCAGGCGTTGGCCGCTTGAAGTTCGGCAATCGTCTCGTGGAGTTCGCTCGTTCGTTCGCGCACCGCATCCTCCAGCGCAAGACGTTGATTTTCCAAAGCGACGTAGAGACGGCGCATCTCTAGGAGATTGCGAATTCGCAAAAGCGCCTCGGTTTGGCTCACTGGTTTGACGAGAAAATCTGTCGCGCCCGCTTCAAGCGCGCGCGCCCTCGATTCTTCATGCGTGTCGCCGGTTAAAACGACGATTGGCAGAAAATCTTCGGCAGCGTCTGAGCGAATGGCATCTAGCACCGCGAAACCATCCACTTCCGGCATGATCAAATCGAGCAAAAGCAGGTCGGGATCAAAAGAGATGCAGGTTTCGACTGCGACTCGCGAATCGGTAACGGCCTTCACGTGGCAGTAACCGTGCCTTTGCAGAAGTTGCTCCAGCAACGTAACGCTCATTCGGTCGTCATCGACGACCAGAATCTTCATTTGGTGAAGCAACGGCTCGGAAACCATATGCGCCGTAATGGCAGCACATCTCGTTCCGGCTAGATCAGCCGCGCAGCTGCTCAGGATTTTCCCTACGCCAACGCGTCGAGCCGGCTGAGTAAATCTTTCTTGCTCGTCATGCCAGTCACCTGATCGCGCAACTGGCCGTTCTTGAAGAACAACAACGACGGAATTGCCCGGATATTGTACTTAAAGGAAAGGCTTTGGTTTTCGTCGACGTTCACCTTCGCGACCTTGATTGAGTCGGCCTTCTCGCGAGCGATTTCATCGAGCAACGGCGCGATTAGCTTGCACGGCCCGCACCATTCCGCCCAGAAATCCACCAGGACCGGTTTATCGCTGTTGATTTCACGATCAAAATTTGATTCGTCGAGTTTGATTGTGGTCGAAGTATCCGTAGTAGCCATCAGGAAAGATAATTCCAAATCTGCAGAATCAAAATGGCAGCTGAGGCCGCCAGCAAACCCCAACACAGTGGCATCGGTATTTGATCGAGCTTCGCCACCGGTTCGACCGGCACTTGTTGCGGTTGCGACGTGACGATAATTTTCGTGGCCGGAGCTTCAACCGGCGGAAGATCGATCAGCGGCTGCGTCTTTTTCATTTCAACCACGGGTTTCGCCGGCGGGTCCGGCAACACCGTGATCCGTGCCGTCTCTTTTTTCGGCGAGTGTGTCGTCATTGGCGCCGGAGCCACGGCAGCGGCGGCCCGAAGCGGCGAAGGCGAATCCGGAACCGGAGGCGGATCAACCGGCGGCGGCCGCGTTGGCAGATGAATCCGAACCGTCTCGCCGGAACGCGCCGGCGCCCCGGATTGTGCGCTACCCGACGGCGATACTTTTATCCGTACCGTCTCTTTTTTGGGTTCGCTTGCGTCGGCCATAGGCGATCGGACGTCCAGTAAAGACGTTGCCCGACTCGGGTGATTTTGTCACTGACGAAGTGAGGGTGGGCGTCGAAAAAAATCTAACCGATCAAGCCAACAAATCGTAGCCGCGCGCGCCGATGATTCTCTTCGTCACAAATTCGCCGACCGGCGTTTGCTCCGACAAGATCACTCGCGCATCTACTTCCGGCGCGTCGGCCTCGGTTCGCGCGATCAACGGTTGATCCACCAGCAATTTCAATTTGCGCCCAACTTTTTCGCGCGCGAGCTCGTGCGCGATCTGTTGTTGGATCGACATCGCCTCACGATATCGAGCATTTTTCGTTTTAGCAGGAATTTGATTCGGCATCTTTGCCGCGCGCGAACCGTCTTCCCGGGAGTATTTGAAAATCCCGAGCCGCTCGAAGCGCACGCGCTGAATGAATTCGAGGAGGGATGTGAACTCCTCATCCGTCTCGCCGGGAAAACCGACGATAAAGGTTGTGCGGATTGCGAGTCCGGGAATTCCAGCACGAAGTTTCTCGATTAAACGCTCGATGTGATCGCGAGACGTTTCCCGCCGCATCCGCTGCAACATCGATTCGTGAATGTGCTGAAGCGGGATGTCGATGTAACGCGCGACTTTATCGCACGCGGCAATCGTTTCGATGAGCTCTTCGCTCCAATGCGCCGGATGCGTGTAGAGAAGTCGCACCCAAAAATCGCCCTCGAGGGTTTGGACCTCGCGCAGTAAACGCGACAATGTCGGCCCGCGCGAAGAATCGACCGGCTGCCGCGGCCCGGCTTTCTCGTCCCACAAATCCATTCCGTAGTAAGTCGTGTCCTGGCTGATGAAATTAATTTCGCGGACGCCTTCGGCGAGGAGATTTCGAATTTCGGCGAGCACGGACTCCATCGTCCGACTGCGATGTTTACCGCGCATTTGGGGGATGACGCAGAAGCTGCATGGATGATTGCAGCCCTCAGCGATCTTTACATAAACCGAGTGCGCCGGCGTCAATCGAAATCGCGGCGTGTCGTAATCGGGGATGTAAGTGGGCCGATTATTTGCGAACGAAAGATCGACATCATCATTCGCCATTACTCTTTCGACGATCGCGCCAAGCTCCTTCACCTGATCGAGGCCGATGAACGCGTCGACTTCCGGCATCTCGTTCCGAAGGTCGCGCGCGAATCGTTGCGACATGCAGCCGCTCACGATCAACTTTTGGCCTGGGCGCTTGTTCAGACCTCGGGCCTCGTGCGCGGAGAGGATCGCTTCAATCGATTCTTCTTTGGCCGAATCGATGAACGCGCAAGTGTTCACGACGAGCACGTCGGCATCGTCTGCAGATGAAGTGATCTCCATCCCGCGCTCCAAAACGCTGCCGAGCATGATTTCGGCATCCACCAAATTCTTGGCGCAACCGAGACTGATCATACCGACCTTTGTACTCATGCAGAGGTTCCGCCGCGACGGCGGGAAATTTATTCGACCGTGACGTCCTCGTCGTCGCCGCTCACTGGCTTGCCATTTTTCATGATCCGGACAGCGTCGCGGTCGAGCACGCGCACTGCGATTTTCTGTCCTCGGAATTCGACCGGTCCGTCGGCGGGAGAGATCCACCGCTCGAATGCCGGCTGATGAGATCCATCATCCACTACGACTTTGATGTAAGTTTTCTTCAGCGGTTTGATCGCGACTGCATTCGGTCCTTGTACTTCAGTCGGCTTTTGAGCGACCTCGGCTTTCGCGAGGTCTTCTGGTTTTACCGGTTCCGCGCGGCGAACTTCAGGTTCTTTAGTCGCGGCGGCGGTCGCTTTTGGCAGCGTCGGTGAAGTATTGGCGAACTGCGGCCCCACCGGAACCGCAGCGGTCGAAACGGGTTCCTTTTTCGCTGCCACGCTGGCCTTCGCTGCCGGATTAGCATTCGCAAAAGCTGGCACAACGGCTTCCGGTATCGCAATCGATGTGGCTGGCGTTGAAGCCGGTGGCGCAGGTTTCTTTGTCGCTTCCACCATCGCGACCGAAGCTGGCGATGGCGCGCGTGAAGGAGCTTGAGCGACCGGTGCAACAGACGGAGCCGGCGTTTGTGCGGGCTTTTGTGGTGGCGCGGTTTGCGGAGGTGCCTGCGCTTGTGTTTGCGACGGCGGTTGCTGAACGGCTGGCTGTTGAGCCGGAGCTTGCGGTGGTGCCGTCGCTTCGGCGGGAACGCCGACCATTTGATGCGGAGCGATCCGTTGAATATTCAGAATCAATCGCATCAGAACAAAGCCGACGACAATCACGCCGACCGCGATGAGCACTGGAAATGGCGAGGAGCGCCGATCGCCGCGTGGCCGCGGAGTTCGAACCGCGGCCGGACGACTCGGCCGAACTTTTCTCGGTTTCGGCGCCGGTTGGTCTTGCAAATACGAGTAGCCGTCCACCGTGACATCGCGCGACGTTTCAAACGCGTCGAGGTAAGGCGTCACATCAACATCGAGAAACTTTCCGTAGATCAACAGGAAGCCCTTGGCGTAAGCGAGACTTGGAAATTGGGAGAAATCGTCCGCCTCGATTTCGGCGAGGCGTGATGGACGAATTTTCGTCAACCGCGCCGCTTCATCGAGCGTGAGCCCGCGCGCAATTCGCGCATCCTGAAATTTCTTGCCCAAGCCTTCAATCGTCATAAGGGGTTTGGCGGCTAAACAGCGGCGTCGAGATCGACCAAGATCTCGCGCGGTTTGGCGCCTTCGCCGGGCCCCAAAATACCGCGCTGCTCCAGAATATCAACGATCCGCGCGGCGCGCGTGTAGCCCAATCTCAACCGTCTCTGCAGGAGCGAGGTGGACGCGCGTTTCTCCTGGCGAATGATTTCCAAACATTTCTCGACCAGCTCCTCATCTTCTTCGCTGACCTCTTCATCGGCCGAGCTCGACGCCGCCTGAAGTTTTTCGTGCATCGCGGGATCGAACGCCGGCCTTCCTTGCGCTGAAACGAACTCGACGAGCCGTCGAATCTCTTCGTCGGTAACGAGAACGCCCTGCGCGCGGATCAATCGGGACGCGCTCGGCGGGAGATAAAGCATATCGCCCTGACCCAACAAACGATCGGCGCCGTTTTCATCGAGAATCACGCGACTGTCGATCTTGCTCGCCACTTGAAATGCGATCCGGCTCGGAATGTTCGCCTTGATTACGCCCGTGATCACATCCGCGCGCGGCGTTTGCGTCGCGACAATCAAATGAATTCCCGCCGCGCGCGCCATTTGCGTGATCCGCGCGATCGCGCTCTCGACATCCGCCGGCGCGGTTTGCATCAAGTCTGCCAGCTCGTCGATCACGACGACGACGTACGGAATTTTTTCGGGAATCGGAATTTCGTCCTCGCGCGGCACTTTCATATCGCCGGAATCCTGCGCTGGCGTTTCGTCCAACTCCACTGCGGTTTTCTTTTTCGGCCGCGCGTTGAAACTGATGATGTTCCGCACGCCGACGCGCGCGAACATTTTGTAACGGCGCTCCATCTCGTCAATCAACCATCGGAGCGCGAGCAGCACTTTCTTCGGATCGGTCACAACCGGAAACGCGAGATGCGGGAGCGCGTTGTAATGCTGCAGCTCGACGACTTTCGGATCGATCATGATGAAACGCAGCTCTTCGGGCGTGAATCGAAACAGCATGCTCGCCACCAGCGCGTTGATGCAGACACTTTTGCCAGCGCCAGTCGTGCCAGCCACGAGCAAGTGCGGCATTTGCGCGAGATCGGCGATGATTGCCTTGCCGTAAACGTCTTTGCCGAGCGCGAGGGGGAGTTTATTGCGCGTCTTCGCTTCGTCCCAATCGGTTGACTCGAACAATTCGCGCAACGTCACCGTCACTTTGCGCGTGTTCGCGAGCTCGATGCCGACCGTGTCTTTGCCGGGAATTGGCGCGAGGATGTTGATTCGCTCCGCGCGCGTCGCCCGCGCGAGGTCGCGCTCGAGACTGACGATCTTGTCCACGCGCACGCCTTTGGCAGGATAAACTTCGTAGCGCGTGATCGTCGGACCTTTCGTGATGTCGCCCGGCGCAACCGCGATTCCGAATTGGCCGAGCGTGTCGATCAACGTTTGCTGGACGCGCTGTAATTCGCCCGGATCGGCGCCGCCGCGGCCTTCGGGATCGTGTTCGTTCAACAAATCCAGGCCTGGCAACGCGTATTTCGTCGGGTCCCACGAACGATTCGAGAACGTCGGTGCACTGGATGTCGATCTTGTCGGCGTCGCTCCGCGCAATTCCGCCAGCGAAGGTTTCCTGCGCGGCGGTTCTCCGGGAAGCGCCGTCGTATCGACAACTTTTGGCGCAGGCCGGTTCGCCAGTTCCTCCGGCGAAATCAGCGCCGCCGCGGGTTCAGGCACTGGCGCGCCTTTCTTCTTCAGTTGCTTTTCAATCGAACGCCGTTGCTTCGCCAATTCCTTCTTGCTGATCTCAAGTTGTTCCTTGATGTCGGCCCCGCGCAGCCTTCGATTCAATCGCCAGTCGTGCAATTTGGCAAAGCCGGCGCTGGTCGCCGAAATCGTTTGGTGCACGAGATGAATCGGCCGCAGACCGGTCATCAAAATGAGACTCGCGATGTAAATTGCGCCCAACAAAATCACCGAGCCGACTTCGCCCATTGAGGTGAGGAATAATGTTTTGCCAAAGACGTAGCCGACCCAACCACCGGGTCCGGGAATATTGAAAGCGTGTCGCCACCCTTGCAGATGAGTCTTTTGTAACTGCAACAAACACGCGCCCGACGCGACGAAGAGAATGGTCCACGGCAATCGGGCCAAGAGACGCACGCCGGTGTGAAACAATTTCATTGCGCCGAAGAACAAAAGAACGCCCGCCACCAGGTACGAGCTCGCGCCGACTAAATAGTAAAAAACGCTAGCCAGGATCGCGCCGAACGGGCCGATGAAGTTTTGCGCGGGTCGATTTGGCGGAGAGAGATAGCTCCACGGGATCCACGCCGGCAAATCTTTCGGATTATATGAGATCAGCGCGAGGAAGAGCAGCGTGCCGACGCCGAGCAAAATAATCGCGACGACTTCGTTCCAGGCGCTGTTTTTTGTGCTGCGGGCCAATTGAGATCGCTGATACTAATGCTGCAAGCGCGCGGATTAGCAACAGTTGGCGCGCCGTCGCCGCCAGTTTTGCCTTGCGCGGTCGCTCGATCGACAATTAGTGTCCGAGCGCCTTTATGCATTTAGGGCTTCGCCAAATCGCCTGCGCAATTTCCGCCGCCGCGCTGATCTTATTTTGTTCGTGCGAGAAGCATCGCCTCGGCGAAGATCCCGAAGCGCAAAAGGAGAATGTCGGCGAATCAAACAGTGGTGAAGAAAACGCGGCGTCGAACAAGAGTGAATCCGGCGAGACTGCGGCTCCGAAACGGACACCGGGGAAATTTTTTCCTGAAACAACGCCGTCGCCCTGAGGAGGATTGCTATGGCCAACCATAAGTACATGACAACGCCCCCGAACCTCACCGGCATGCCACCGGGAGTTCCTTACATCATCGGCAACGAAGCGGCCGAGCGTTTCTCCTACTACGGAATGAAATCGGTCCTCACCGTTTTCATGGCGCATTACATCCTGAACCAATCGGGCTTGCTCGCGCCGATGCAGGAGAACGAAGCTTATATGTACACGCACTATTTTGTCTTCGGCGTGTACTTTCTGCCGATCCTCGGCGCGATCCTGGCCGACGGCTGGGTCGGCAAATATTGGACGATCCTTTCATTGTCGATCGTTTATTGCTTCGGAAATCTCACGCTCGCGTGTATGGCGACCGGTTGGGGAATTGCGATCGGGCAACGCACCATGCTCGCGGTCGGCTTGTTTTTAATTTGTTTGGGCGCCGGCGGCATCAAGCCGTGCGTGTCGGCGAACGTGGGCGACCAGTTCGGCGAATCGAACAAGCATTTGCTCTCGAAAATGTTTGGTTGGTTTTATTTCTCGATCAACGCCGGCTCATTTATCTCGTCAATCCTTTGTCCGTATCTGCTCGCGAATTCGAAATACGGCCCGGGGTGGGCTTTCGGAATACCGGGCATCGCGATGTTGATTGCCACTTTGTTCTTCTGGGGCGGCCGCAACAAAATGGTGCACGTGCCGCCAGCCGGCCTCGGCTATTTGAAAGAAACCTTCAGCAAGGAAGGACTCATCACGCTTGGCCGAATCGCGATGGTTTATTTTTTCATTCTCTTCTTCTGGGGCCTTTGGGGAATGAGCAACGGCGCCGAATGGACATTGCAGGCTGAGAAAATGGATTTGCACTGGATGGGGATCGATTTGATCGCGGCCCAGGTTCAAACAGCGAATCCGATTTTGATTTTGCTGTTCATTCCGCTCGTCAATTACTTGATCTATCCCGCGATCGACAAAGTTTTCCCGCTCACACCGCTGCGCAAAATCGGCATTGGCCTGTTCATCACCGCGCTTTCGTTTGTCGTGATCGTAATGATTCAGGGATGGATCGATGCCGGACAGAAGCCGAGCATCAACTGGCAACTGCTTGCCTATGTGATCCTCACACTCGGCGAAGCGATGGTTTCAATCACTGGTCTCGAATTTTCCTACACGCAGGCGCCCAATTCGATGAAGAGCTCGGTCATGGCTTTGTGGCTTCTGACTGTCGCTTCCGGCGAACTTTTCGTCGGTTTGGTCAACAAGTGGATCTTGGGCGGCGGACAAAAAGTCACGACCTATCAATACTTCACCTTTTTCACCTGGCTGATGTTCGGCGCCGCGGTCGTTTTCGTCATCGTCGCTTGCTTCTACAAAGGGCGAACTTATCTGCAATCGCAGCTCACGCCCGATGAAGTCGCGACCGAGCCGATCCTTCACGGCGGCACACCGAGCTGATCGCGAATGAAAACGCTCATCGCGATCGCCTGCGCATTGTCATTGTCGATCTTCGCAGCGCGCGCTAATCCGCTCGATGACGAATTTGAAAAAATCGCGAAGGACTATTGCGAAAGTTATCTCGCGTCGCATCCGGAACAGGCGACTGAACTTGGCGATCACCGATTCGACGCGACCCTGACCGATTACTCGGCCGAGGCGCGCGCTCGAACGCTCGCAAACGCGAAGCAGGTTCGCGAGGCGCTGCAAAAATTTGACGATTACAAGCAATTGACCGGCGCGAACCAGGTCGATGTTCGGATTCTACGTGACAATGTCGATCGTGAGATTTTCTCCCTCGAGGAATTACGCGACGCGGAATGGAACCCGCTCGTTTACAACAACAGTCTCGCAAACAGTCTCTATCTGTTGGTCGCGCGCGATTTTGAGTCGGCGGAAAACCGGATTCCGAATTTGCGCAAACGAATGGAAGCGATTCCAAACGTGATCAAGCAGGCCGAGGCCAACCTTCAGCATCCGCCGCGCGTTCATACCGAAACTGCGATCGATCAAATCCAGGGCGCGATTGGCCTTGTGCGCAACGGACTCGATCCGCTTTTGGATCAGGCGCCGGAGATGAAAAAAGATTTGGCGCCGCTTCAGGAGCAAACCGCCAAGGCGCTCGAGAATTACAAGAACTGGCTCCAGCAGGACTTGCTAAAGCGCGCCGACGGTGATTTCCGGATTGGCGCCGACAAGTTTCGAAAAAAATTGCGCTTCGCGCTCGCCTCGGACTTGTCGATGGAAGAGGTGATGAAGCGCGCCCAAGCTGAGCTCGCGCAGAAGCAGAACGATATTTACGAAACCGCGCTGCCGCTTTACAAAAAATATTTTCCGAAAACCGATGCGAAGACGTTGGCCGACAAAAAGAAAGTTACGGCCGCGGTTCTAAATAAACTGGCGGAGCAACATCAGAACGACGACAGCGTCGTTGGTTACGCGCAGAAGGTCGTCAAGGAAGCGACCGATTTCGTTCGAAAACATGACATCGTCACACTTCCGACCTCGCCCCTCGACGTCGTCGCGATGCCGGAGTTCAAGCGCGGCGTCGCGATCGCTTACTGCGATTCCGCCGGGCCGCTGGAAAAAAATGGCAAAACGTTTTTCGCGATTTCGCCAACGCCGAAAGATTGGACTCAGGAAAAGAAGGACTCGTTCTTTCGCGAGAACAACAATTACTTCCTGCGGGATCTCACGGTCCACGAAGCGATGCCGGGGCACTATCTGCAGTTGGCGCATTCAAACCAATTCAAAGCGCCGACGCTTGTGCGCGCGATCTTCGAGAGCGGCACGTTCGTTGAAGGTTGGGCCGTTTATACCGAGCAAGTGATGGCCGAGCAAGGTTACGGCGGGCCGGAAGTGAAAATGCAGCAGCTGAAAATGCGATTGCGCGCGATTGCGAACTCAATCCTCGATCAAAGCATTCATGCTGGAAACATGACCGAACAGCAGGCGATGGATTTGATGACTAAGGAAACATTTCAGGAACAAGGCGAAGCAACGCTGAAATGGAAACGCGCGCGGCTTACTTCCGCGCAATTGTCGACCTACTTCGTCGGCGTTAGCGAGCACCTCGATCTTCGCGAAGCGGCAAAGCAGAAGTTGGGCAAAGATTTCAATCTCAAGAAGTACAACGACCAGGTGATTTCTTACGGCAGCCCTCCCGTGAAATACGTGCGCGAGCTGATGGGATTGTAAGAGCGACGTTCATGCCGAAACTCGCGACCTGGCTTCGTCAGAAGGACGAGAAATATTTTCAGCCATTCTTCGCGAAGCATCTGGAGCTGGAAATCCTCAACGCGCGCGACGGCGAAGTTTCAATCGCTGACGCCGACGGATTGCTTTTGACGGGCGGCGCTGACATCGCGCCGGAATTATTGAAGCAGCCCGTTCCCGACCCTTCCGTCCTGGAGAAAGATGTCGATCCCGCGCGCGACCGTTGGGAGTTCGCGGCTGTCGATCAAGCCCTCGCGCGGGGTTTGCCCATGCTCGCGATTTGCAAAGGCATGCAGCTTTTCAATGTGGCGCTTGGCGGCACGCTCAAGCTCGACATTCCCGGCCACAAATTGCCGGAGCAAAAAGATCACGACATTCAGCTGCTACGTACAGATTCAAAGGCGGCTCATCGTTTCGAAAAAGTAAACAGCTCGCATCACCAAGCGGTCGAAACGCTGGGTAAAGGATTCGAAGTCGAGTCGTGGTGCGCGACTGACGACATCATCGAGCAAATTCGATTGCGCAATTATCCTTTCGCGCTGGGCGTTCAGTATCACCCCGAGCGCGGCGAGATTTACGATTCCCTCTTCGAAGATTTTTTCTCGCGTCTGAAGAACAATCGTTAAATCATTAACTCGTTAAGTCGCTAAATCACAACGTGTCGACGCCGCAAAATACCATCGCGATCGTTTACGATTACGATCAAACGCTGAGTCCGAGCTACATGCAGGACGAAGTGATCTTTCCTGTGTTCGGAATCGACGGACCAAAATTCTGGACCCGATGCAGCGAATTGGTGCGCGAGCACGGTTACGATAACGAGCTGGCCTATATGAAAGTGCTGCTCGATACACTGGGCATGGATCGGCCCAAGAATTCGGAGTTAAAGAAACTCGGAGCGAAGTTGAACTTCTACAAAGGTCTACCGGAAATGTTCGAAGAGTTTCGGGATGGTCTTCTAACGGCCGAGCATCAGGCGTACGGCGTCAGCGTTGAGCACTACATCATCTCGTCAGGAATGAAGGTGTTGCTCGATGGCAGCCGGCTCCAGCCGTACGTGCGCGCGATTTTCGGCTGCGAGTTCGACGAAGATGACGAAGGGCGGATCACTTTTCCGCGGCGCGTCATCAGTCACACGCAAAAGACTCAGTTCCTTTTTCGCATCAATAAAGGCCTCCTCGATATGTCGCAGGACGTGAACGACCACATGGAAGCCGACATTCGGCCGATTCCTTTTCCGAACATGATTTACGTCGGCGACGGACCAACCGACGTTCCCTGTTTCACGGTCATGAAGAAAAACGGTGGCCAGGCCATCGCCGTTTACAATCCCGACGATCCGCAGCGCGCGGGATTCAAGAAATGTTACCAGCTCTCAACCCACGCTGATCGCGTGAAACATATCGCGCCGTCTGATTTTCGCCCGAACACGCACTTGCGATTGTTGCTCGAGCAAATGGTTGAGGAAATCGCGGATCGAATCGTGGAGCAACGCAAATCCGCGGTCGAGACCGGCACGGTGCGCGCGCCGAAACACTAGACCGTCGCGTCGACTCTCGCTTTGAGATCGACCGCGCGATTCAACGCATTGGAAAAACTGTTCAGTCCAAGGACCGTCGACTGCTGATTTTGATAAGCGACTGGCGGCCTACTCAAGTCAGAGATCTCAAACTCCGGGGGCACCGCGCCCATGACTTTGCGGAAAAATTTAGTCTGGGTTTCAGAAAACGGGAAGCAGCGCCAGAGTGCGTATGAGTTCAAGCCGTTGTTGAGCGCAGTGCGCGAAACGGTCGACGAGACCGAATACACCGCTTCGATCTCCGCGAAATGCCGCAAAAAATATAAGTCCGCGACCTCGCGATCATCTTCCAGCCGAAATTCGCTCAGATCGATTCGTTTTGGTTCGTCCTTCTCCGCCGGATGCGGCCGATACACGAGATCCCGGCCGGGATAATTCTCACGGATGTAATTCAGGCAGGGGTTCAAGCGTTCGATGTAAACTTCGGGCTCGAGATTCTTCACCAGTAAAAACGGCGTTCCGAAAAAGATCACGCGGTCCGAGCCGGACTGGCCTCTATCAGAATCGAATCGATCCTTTTGCTCGCCCGTAGAAAAGTCGCGCAGCTCCGCGATGCTTGGAAATCGTGACGGGATCACTTCATGCCTGCCGCGCGTCGGCAATTCGCCGCCGCCGTTACTCATGAAAATGATTACGTCGAAAATCTCTTCCGGATCTTTTTGCAACCGTCGGAGCCGAACACCATCGCCGCCGGGATTGATTCGAGGTTTGTAATGGATCGTGCGCTCCACACCGGCCATCGGTTCGACAAAACGGTTTTGCAGCCAACCCGAAGTCGTGAACCGATAGCGCGCGCGGTCGCCGGTGCGCGTCAGCTCGCCGTAAGCTTTGTGCGATACGCACAAAATTTTGTAAACGTCGGGATGCGCCGAGAGCGCCGCGTTGCCGAGGCCGAGCAAACCAGCGAGACAAAGCAAAACGTCGTTCTCGGGGTCGATCGGCAACGCGCTGACGCCGCGCTGTCGGTCCACATTTTCGCGATAAAGACGCGGCAGATCTTTGAGACCGCGACAAGTTCTGACTTTTGGAAACGCATGCACATCCGCGAACCCGCCGACGAATTCGCGCCACTTCGCGTTTTCCCACCACTTCGATTCTTCGCGCAGCAAATGAATCCCGCCTGAAAATTTCTCTCGTAGCGCGTCCGCGGCGACCAATGCATTCGGCAACCGGTCCGGCCGCGAGATCACGATCCAAAGTTTCGGTGCGGTCTCCATCGCTAAACTCCGCGTTGAGTCGGCGACCAAATGAATTTGTGCATCTGGAGCTGAAAGCGAACATCAAGCTTGTCGGCAAGAATCCATTCCACGATTTGGCGCGGATCGATTCGGCCCCAAATCGGCGAGAACAACACCGCGCGGCAGCGTTTCGTTAAATCGAATTTCGTTACTTTATCGCGCGACCATTCGTAATCTTCACGCGAGCCCATTACGAATTTCACTTCGTCGCGTTTGGTCAGATGTTCGATGTTCGACCAAAGATTCTTTTCAACCTCGCCGCTTCCGGGCGTCTTCAAGTCCATAATGCGATGGACGCGCGCATCGACGTTGGAAATATCGTGCGCGCCGCTGGTTTCGAGCAGAACGGTGTGGCCGGCGTCACATAACATCGACATCAACGGCAGAACGTTCGGTTGCAACAATGGCTCGCCGCCGGTGATCTCAACCAGCGGACACTTAAACGTCGCGATCCGCCCGACAATTTCGTCCAGGCTAATCTTTTTGCCTTCATAAAACGCGTATTCGGTGTCGCAGTAATTGCAGCGAAGATCGCAGAACGTTAGCCGCACAAAGACGCAGCGCTCGCCCGCCCAAGTACTCTCACCCTGGATCGATTCGTAAATTTCGTTGATCGTCAGCGTCTTCTCGCGTTCTGTCATTTCACCGAAAGAGTACTCGTGAAAAACCGGATCGACAATTGCTTCGAACAGCTGCGCGCGGGGAAGCGAAAAGGCTTTATTCCTTACATTTGCGCGGGTGATCCGAGTCTGAAGCGGACGGTCGATCTTGCATTCGCGTTGGAGAAATCCGGCGCCGACCTGCTCGAGCTCGGCTTGCCGTTTTCCGATCCACTCGCGGACGGAATCGTGAATCAACTGGCGGCGCAACGCGCGCTCGATGCCGGCACGACGATTCGTGGAGTGTTTGATTGTGTTCGCGAGATCAGAAAGAAATCTGAAATCCCGATCGTGCTCTACAGCTATCTCAATCCGATCTTCCAATTCGGCGCCGAAAACTTTCATCGCGAAGCAGAAACCGCCGGTGTTGATGGATTGTTGATCCTCGACTTGCCACCAGAAGAAGATGTCGATCTTCTGAAGGCGAACGTGCTCCATATTCGTCTACTCGCGCCGACAACGTCGGCGGATCGGATCAAACAAATCGCAAAAAGCGCGAACGGTTTTCTTTATTACGTCTCGCGCGAAGGCGTGACTGGCCCGCAAAATTCGATCGCGAGCTCCATGCCGGAAAAAATCACAGAGCTGAAGAAATGTTCCAATCTGCCGGTGGCGGTCGGCTTTGGAATTTCAAACCCCGATCAAGCGCGCGAAGTCGCGCGCCAGGCGGATGCGGTCGTTGTCGGGAGCGCGATTGTCGATCTTATTGCCAAGCAAGGCGATAGCGATGAGATGATCGCGAGGGTCAGCGCGTTCGCGAAACAAATCGCAGGCGCTGTCCACGCTTGAGTTGTCATTCCGAGCGCAGGCGAGGAATCTCTCAGTCGAAGCTTGGGTCACACAAAATGGACTGTGTGATCAACGATCCTGTGTGAGCTCCCTCACATTCGTTCGGGATGACAGAATCAGATTCCGCACTTCTGCCGCGCTTCGGCGAAATTCGATTTCTTCCGCAAGAGCGACGCCAGATAACTGTCGGTCGTGGGCGTGCTGTTGATTTTCGAGAGGTTCGTCGGCGTTTCTAAACGGGAGAAAATCGCGTTCGCAATTTTCGAGCGCGGCACTTCCTTCTCGCCGTAGCCCATTCCGATGTTGCTCGACCAAAAGCGCACGTACTCCCCGTCGGCGCGCTGGACGGTCCCGAGAAAGATCACTGAATGTCCGCTTTCGCGGCGGCCGACGTTGTTGTTCCAGAAAATTTTCATGAAATCGCCGGGCTGCGCTTGTGCGAAATCGGTGAAGTTCCGGCCGAGCCCGAGCTGGTAAAACAGTCGACCGGTGCCGGGACCGTTCGCGTTCCATCGGCCCCAAACGCCTTCGCCGTCGTGCTGATCGCGAATGATCAATTGATTCAGCGTCGCGAAATCGAGCTGCAACTCGCCGCGGTCGCGCAACGCCTCGATCGTTTTGATGAAAACCAAATACGTCGCGCCGGAACAGAAACTCACGTACGGCTTTGTCGGGATGACAAAGAATTTTCCGGATTCGAAATGCGCAGCCGACTGGAGCTTGATCTTCGCGACGTGTGAAACTGAATATTTGCCGCCGCTCGGCATCTTGCGCATTTGCTCGAGAACGAGCGCGTTGTAGTTCGCGGCGCTCGCGAGGTTCGCCACCACTAGAAATCCGAAAGTCCAAATCAGCCTTCGCACGAGCGGAAACTAAACGACAAAATTAGGAAATATCTAGAGATGTCTCCCGTTCGACTCGCTTCGCTCGCTCAGGGCAGGCTCTCACCGTAGCGGCTTCGCCGATGTAAATGGATGCAACGTCAACTGGCCTCGACATGACAACTGGGAAAGCCGCCGCTACATTTCCAAGATGCTGCGTTTCACCAAGATGAACGGCGCCGGGAACGATTTCGTCATGATCGACAATCGTTCGGGCGAGGTCCGCTTGCAGCCGGAGCAAGTCGTGCGGATCTGCGATCGCCATCGTGGTGTGGGCGCGGACGGGATTCTTTTGCTCGAGAACGGTTCGAACGGCGCGGATTTTCGGATGCGCTATTACAATCGCGATGGTGGCGAAGCCGAGATGTGCGGCAACGGTGCGCGTTGTTTCGCGCGCTTCGCGAACAAAGTGGCCAATGCTCCAGCAAAGGTTTCATTTCAGACTCCCGCGGGTTTGATTCGCGGCGAACTCCACGGGGAACTGGTTACGTTGCAGATGAGCGAGCCTAAAGATCTCCGACTCGACGTCGATCTCGTGACGAATGCGGGGAAGGAACACATTCATTTTATCAACAGCGGTGTACCGCACGTCGTTGTCCCGGTTTCGAAGGTCGACGATGTCGATGTTCAAAAGCGCGGCGCGGCGCTGCGTTACCACAAAGAATTTTCGCCGGCCGGCGCGAACGCGAATTTTATCGAGAAGAGCGGCCCAAAAAAGATTCTCGTGCGCACCTACGAGCGCGGCGTCGAAGAAGAAACGCTTGCCTGCGGGACCGGTGTCGTAGCAAGCGCGCTGATTTTTGCCGCGACCGAGAAAGTGGACGGCCCGATTAACGTGACCGTGCGCAGCGGCAGCGAACTCAGCGTCGATTTCAAGAGAGCGGGGGACCGATTTACAAACGTTACCCTCAACGGCCCCGCCGAGTTCGCGTTCGAAGGAACCATCGAGATCTGATGTTTCGCGGCACCTTCACTGCGGTTGTCACACCGTTTCGCAACGGCAATGTCGATTTTGCCGCGCTAGAGAAATTGATCGAAGCGCAAATCGCGGCCGGTATTACTGGAATTGTTGCTGTCGGAACGACCGCTGAGTCCCCAACACTGACGCACGACGAGAAGCACGAGATCATCGAGCGCACGATCAAGATGGCGAAAGGTCGCTGTCAGGTGATCGCAGGCGCGGGAACGAATTCGACGCGGGATTCGATCGACGCTGCGAAATTTGCTGAGAAAACCGGTGCCGATGGTGCGTTGTTGGTTGCGCCTTACTACAACAAACCGAGTCAGGAAGGATTGTTCCGGCATTTCAAAGCGATCGCCGACGCGACGAAGCTGCCAGTTATGCTTTACAACATTCCCGGTCGTTGCGGCGTCGACATTTTGCCCGATACCGTGATTCGTCTCGCGCAAAACTGCCGCAACATCGTATCGATCAAGGAAGCGAGCGGAAGCGTCGAGCGGGTTGCGGAATTACGCCGACGTTTGCCGAATGAATTTACGATTCTCAGCGGTGACGATGGTCTGACGCTGCCATTCATGGCCGTCGGCGCGGCGGGCGTCGTGAGCGTATTCTCGAATTTATTTCCAAGCGAAATGTGCGCGCTTGTCCGCGCCTGCGAATCCGGTGATTTCAAATCGGCCGAGGACTTTCAGCGGAAAATGGGACCGTTGTTCAAAGATTTATTTATCGAGCCAAATCCGGTGCCCGCGAAAACCGCGCTGGCATGGCGGGGCGCGATATCGTTCGAAGTCCGTCTGCCGCTGTGCGAGATGACTGAGCCGAACCAGGCGCGTTTGCGCAAGACGCTCGAAGAATTCGAAAAATCGAAATGAAATCGCGCGTGCGCGTGGCGCTGATCGGAGCGCGCGGTCGAATGGGCCAGACGATCCTCGAGCTCGCAAAAAGCGATCCGAAGATCGACATCGTCGCGCAATGCGACATCGGCGACGACATCGACGCGGCGATGAAAACCGGCGACGTCGCAATCGATTTCAGCAACGCGAGCTCGATCGAGGAAGTTTGCCGCGCGGCCTCGAAAAATAAAAAGCCGCTCGTGATCGGGACGACCGGACATTCGCCGAAACAGCGGCAGCTCATCGAGGACGCAGCCAAATCGTTACCGATCGTCTTCGCCTCGAACTTTAGCGTGGGCGTGAACGCGCTCTTCGCGTTGACGAAGCGCGCGGTTGAAATTCTCGGACCGGATTTCAAAGTTGAGATCGTCGAAACACATCACACGAAGAAGAAAGACGCGCCAAGCGGCACGGCCAAGACGCTCGGCGAAATTTTGAAGGAAGCAGGCCGGCCTGACGTTCCGATCCAATCGATTCGCGAAGGCGATGTGGTCGGCGAGCACACCGTCACATTTGTTGGTCCGGCCGAGCGTTTGGAATTAACGCATCGAGCTGGCAGTCGCGAGATCTTCGCGCGCGGCGCGTTGCGAGCTGCCGAGTGGGTGGTTGGGAAACCGCCGGGACTTTACTCGATGCAGGATGTTCTCGGCATTTCTGAATGAGGATCGGCATCGCGCTCGGTTCCAATCTTGGCGACCGGTTGGAGAATTTGCGCAAGGCGCGCCGCGCGATTCTTGAACTCGTCGGCAACGAATCCACCTTGGTGTCGGCTGTTTACGAAACGGACGCGGTCGGATGCGAGCCAGGCGCCGGCAAATTTCTCAACGCCGTTTTGGAAATCGACTACGATGGCGATCCAACCGAGTTGCTCGACGAACTCATTGCCATCGAAGAATCGCTCGGGCGCAAACGTGATCACGCCCCGAATGTTTCACGCAAGATCGACATCGACATTCTCTACGCGGACCAGCTCAATGTCCGTAACGAGCGTTTGCAATTGCCGCATCCGCGAATGCACCAGCGGAAATTTGTATTGCGGCCGCTCGCAGACATTCGGCCGGATTTGGTTTTGCCGAATCAAAGTCAAACCGCTCGCGAGTTGCTCGCGCAATTGAAGGATTCGGCTACAGTGGTTCGCTCCTCCGAGCAATGGTGAATCTCGTCGAGAAATATCGGGAGATGAAGAAACGCGGCGAAAAAATCGCTGCGCTCACGGCTTACGATTATCCAACGGCGCGGCTGTTGGACGAAAGCGGCGTCGACGTCATTCTCGTCGGCGACTCGGTCGGCATGGTCGTGCTCGGTTATGAAGACACGACGCCGGTGACGCTCGAAGAAATTCTTCACCACACACGCGCGGTCGCGCGAGGCACAATGCGCGCCTTGCTGGTCGCCGACATGCCGATTCATACTTACGAAACGCCCGAACAAGCGGTCGCGACGGCGAAGCGATTGGTCGAGGCCGGCGCGCAAGCGGTAAAGCTCGAAGGCGGCGTCAATCGTGCCGCACAAATCGAAGCGATCACGGCCGCGGGCATTCCGTTCATGGCGCACATCGGAATGTTGCCGCAAAATGTCCGGGAGGAAGGCGGCTACAAAGTGAAAGGCCGAACGCCAGCGGAAATCGAAGCGCTCCTCGCGGATGCGCGCGCGGTCGAAAAAGCGGGCGCATTCTCGGTCGTGCTCGAGATCGTGATGGCGAAGATCGCCGAGCAAATCAGCAAGGAGATTACAATTCCGACGATCGGCATTGGTTCCGGGGAAAATTGCGACGGGCAAATCCTCGTCACGCACGATCTGATCGGCTTGTTTCCCTGGTTCACGCCAAAATTTGTTTCGCCTGAAGCCAGGGTTGCGGACGAGATCCGCCGGGCGACGCGCGCTTTTATTGAACGAACGCGCGGCACCGCGGCGTTGTCGAAGAGACGAGAAGATTGACAACCGATCGGCAGTGACGGTGTTTTATTACTAATGCGAAGCGCTACCAGAATTTCCGATTTCGACGACATCGACGAGATCGAGCACGAGGCCTTGCTCACCGGCACGCCGGAGCGGAGCTGGATTTGGTTCGGTCTGATCGCGTCTCTTTGTCTGCACCTCGCGCTTTGCATTTGGTTTTATCGCACGCACGTCGCTTCGGTTGAAACCGTCTTCGCCGATACGCAGCCACCGATGACGTTCCGCGTGAAGCCGGTCGACCTTAGCCAGCTCGATAAGATCAGTGGTGATCAAATCAACTCTGCGTCTAAACCGAATCCGGACGACACGAAGGAACAGCAGCCGGACGAAAAAAAATCGTTCGATAAACTTTTGCGGGAAATTCAGGCGACAACGCAGATGCCAGACGACATGAGCAACGTGCTTCCGGACAAACCGAAGGTCGAGCAAGCCGATGTCACCTCGGTGATGAACGAGATCGAGCGCAGCACCGCGCAAACATTGTCGACGAATCCAAACGCGGCTCACGAGCAAGCGCTCCTCAACGAGAGTTCGGTTTCGGGTCGTCCGCAGCCGGCGCTGAGCGGGACCGAATTGGCCACGAGCACGGTCATCAAACGCCCGAACACGTTTACGAGCAAACTTCCGGGCGACAGCGCTGGGCCGAACAAGAAAGGCGCGCCCGGATTTAGCGATCTCGATCAGTTGCTTTCGCAGAAAGGTCCGCTCGGCTCTGGAACCAAAATTCGGATGCCCGAGGACCAACTCTTCACTTTCGACAGCGCTGAGCTCCAGCCCGGCGACATTTTGCAGAAACTGGTCGCTCTGCTGAAACGCAATCCGAAAGCGACGTTCACGATTGAGGGCTTCACCGATTCGATCGGGACCGAGGCCTACAACAGTGATCTCAGTCAGCGTCGCGCGGACAACATGAAATATTATTTGGTCCAAACGCTCGGCATCGCCGAATCACAGATCGATGCGCGCGGACGAGGATCGACAAAGTTCGTTGTCCCGCCGCGACCGGTTCCGCCGACCGCGAGCCAGGCCGAGTTCGACGCCGAGATTCAGCGCGAAAGTCCAAACCGTCGCGTTGAAGTAACGATCAACACCAATCCGCAGTGATTGGCGTTACCAATTTTTGATCCACTGATTGGGATCAGTTGAAGTCGCTGTGCTCCACAGGTCGAACGTGGGATTATAACCGGTGCTCGACTTGTACTGATAAGCCGTCGAGTACCCGTAGCTATTACCAAACGGATCGCGGACAAATTGGACCGCGGCCGTTTGATCACTTGGACTGAGCTGATTCGGTTTAAATGGGAAATACGACTTTGGAAGTTCTGTCAGTGGCGGGGCTAGCGATGAACCGCCAATATCCAAAGTTTCGTCAGTTGTATCGACCTTGCGGTCCAGATTTCGATCGCCGGAAATCGCGCGATACAAAACCAGACTCGCGCTCTTGTAGTCCGCTGCGTTCGTCCCTGCTGAATCGACCATCGTGCGCGCGTCCAATTTATCTGTAGCAGTGTTCGGCGTCGGATCTCTCGGATAAACTGCGTTATCGGCTTTGTAATTTTCAAGCGCAGCGGAGATCGCAGCGATTTCGGTTTCGGCGCGAGAACGCGCGCCTTTCTTCTGAACGTAACCGACCGTGCTCAAGATTAATCCGGCCAGAATGATGATGAGCGCGATCACCACGAGCAGCTCGATGATCGTGAACGCGTGCCGCCTCACGTTTGCTGCTGCAATCCTTGAATGATGCTGATGAGCGGCAGGAACAGCGCGATCACGATCGTCCCGACGACAAGCGCGAGAAAAACAATCATTATCGGTTCGAGCGCGGCGGTCATCGCGGCGACCGAGGTGTCGACCTCATCGTCGTAAACGTCCGCGATTTTCAAAAGCATCTCGGGCAACTGGCCGGTTTCTTCGCCGACGTCGATCATGCTCACGACCATCGGCGGAAATGCGCCGCTCGCTTCAAGCGGTTGCACGATCGACTCGCCTTCCTTCACCGCTTCGTGAACTTGGCCGATCGCGCGCGCGATCACGGTGTTGCCGGCGGTTTCGCGCGTGATGTTGAGCGCCTGCAAAATCGGTACGCCGCTCGTGACAAGAGTTCCGAGTGTTCGCGAAAATCGCGAGATCGCGGTTTTGCGAATGATGTCGCCGAAAAGTGGAAAGCGCAGTTTCATGCGGTCGATTGTCGATCTTCCGGGCGCGGTGCGATTGGCGAATTTGTAGCCGGCGATCAGCGCGAAAATGATCGCGATAATGACGAGCCAGTGCGCTTGGACAAAACGGCTGATGGTAATGACGAAGGTCGTGATGGCGGGCAGAGGACGATCGCCGAGCATGTCGTGGAAAATCGCTTCGAACTTCGGCACGATAAACACGAGCAAGAATCCCATGATCGCGATCGCCATCGTCATGACGATGATCGGGTAAACCATTGCCGCGGCGACTTTGTTTTTAATCTTGGCGGCCTTTTCGTGAAACTCGGCCAGGCGCGTGAGCACGAGCTCAAGGACACCGCCGACTTCGCCCGCTTTCACCATGTTGATGTAGAGATCGTTAAAGATGAGCGGAAACTGCGCGAGACTTTCCGAGAACGTGCTGCCCCCTTGCACAGAATCGCCGAGTTTCTGGATCGTGTTTCTCAAAACCGAGTCGCGTTCCTGTTTCGCGAGAACGGTTAAGCCACGCAAAAGTGGGAGGCCCGAATCGATTAACGTCGCGAGCTGGCGAGTGAAGATCATCAGCACTTTTGGTTTAACGCGTTTGCGCTGGAAAAGAACGATCCCGCCTTTGCGTTTTTCACGCGGTTGAGCGGCGCGCTCCGCTTTCGCCGCGCGCTTCGCTGCCTTCCCTTCAACGCGTCCGCCTTTGCCTTCCTCGTAAACGTTCGTCGGAAAAAATCCTGCCTGGCGGAGTTGTCCGATCGCTTCGTTGGTCGAAGCGGCCTCGACCAATCCGGTGGACTCCTGTCCGCGTGAATCGAGCGCTACGTAACTGAAACGAGGCATGACGATGTCGATCTTAGAAAACGTTTCAGGTGTATTTCAATACTTCCTCAATCGTCGTGTCGCCGGCGAAGATGCTGCGCAGACCGTCCTGACGCAGGGTGACCATGCCGAGCTCGATCGCTTTTTGTTTTAAGACGACGGTAGGCGCGCGCTCGTTAATTAATTCGCGCACCGGATCGGTGATTTTCATCAGCTCGTAAATTCCTTTGCGGCCCTTGTAGCCCGTCTGATTACACGTGTCGCAACCTTTACCGTAAAAAAATTGGCGATCGCCGATGTCGCGTTTCGCAATTTGAAGCTGGGCGACGAGCGCATCGTTGGGTTTGTAGGCGGTTCGGCAGTTCGGGCAAATGCTGCGGAGCAATCGCTGGCCGAGCACGGCTTCGAGCGTGGCCGAAATTAGAAACGGCTCGACGCCCATGTCGATCAAACGCGTGACCGCGCCGGGCGCATCGTTGGTGTGGAGTGTGGTGAAAACCAAATGGCCGGTCAGCGATGCTTGAATCGCGATTTGCGCCGTCTCCAAGTCGCGCGTTTCACCGATCATGATGCGATCCGGGTCTTGCCGAAGAAATGCGCGCAGCACGCGCGCGAAAGTAAGTCCGATATTTTCGTTCACCGGAACTTGGACGATCCCTTCGAGATCGTACTCGACGGGCTCCTCGGCGGTCAGCAGTTTCGAGTCGATCGTGTTGATCTTGCGCAAACACGAATACAGCGTCGTCGTTTTTCCGGACCCAGTCGGACCGGTCGCGATGAAAATTCCGTTCGGCCGATCGATGAGCTCGAGAAGATAATTGTGGATGTAATCGGGCATGCCAAGCATCTCGAGGTCGAGATTCACGGTCGAGCGATCGAGCACGCGAAGCACAACACTTTCACCAAACTGCGTCGGCAAAGTTGAAACGCGAAGATCGACATGACGCCCGGCAATATTTTTTTGGATGCGACCATCCTGTGGCAAGCGACGCTCGGCGATATTCATGTTCGCCATCACTTTCACGCGCGAGATCACCGGCAGCGCAAGATGACGCGGCGGCGGCGACATTTCGTAAAGGGCGCCGTCCACGCGATACCGAATTTTGAATTCGTTCTCGAACGGTTCGAAGTGAATGTCACTCGCGCGGTCCTGGATCGCTTGATACAAAATCAAGTCGACGAATCGGATGATCGGCGTTGCGTTCGCCTCGGCCTCGACCGCTGCGGCGCTTTCATCGCCGCGGATTTGCAACATCTCGCCGGCTTCGCCGAGCTGCTTGAGCACTTCGTCCATGCTCGCGGTGTCGGCGCCGTAATGTTCTTTGATCTTGTTCTCGACCTGTTCGGTCGGCGCGACGACAACCTCGACATCTTTGCCAAGCGCGAAGCGAAGATCCTCGGCCGCGTGCGGATCGAGCGGATCGGCAAGCGCGATTCGCAACGTATTTCCAACCAAACCGACTGGCAACGCGCGGTGAAGTCGCGCCAATCCGCTCGGGATCAATTTCAGAACTGCGGCCGGGATTGGCGTCTCCTTCAGATCGACATAATCAGTGCCGAGCGCTTCGGCGATCGTCCGATAAAATCCGCTCTCATCGACGAAGCCGCTGTCGACCATCGCCTGCGCGATGGTTTTGCCGTTCAGGTTGGCTTCGTTCAAAACATCTTCCGCCTGCGACGGCTGAAGGACATTTTGCTCAACGAAAAGCTCGGCGACTTGTTTGTCGTTCATGATTAATTCACATCTCCGAGGGTGATCGAAATGACTTCTTCGGCGGTCGTTAGGCCGGCGAGAACTTTGCGAATGCCATCCTCGCGCAAAGTGCGCATGCCGAGCTCGCGCGCCCGGTTTCGCAGTGACAACGTCGTGCTGCGCCGGTTGATCATGTGACGCACTTCATCATCGAGAATGAAAATTTCGAAAATTCCCATCCGTCCTTTGTAACCGGTTCCGCGGCACTGATCGCAACCTTTGCCCTGCATCACTTGAGCATCGCGCAATTGCCCGGGCTCGATCCGCAACGCGCGCATTTCGCTTTCGGTGAGCTGCGCCGGTTGTTTGCAATTCGGGCAGATACGCCGCACCAAACGTTGCGCCATCACCGCGCGCAACGATGAAGCGACGAGAAACGGTTGCATGCCGATGTCGATCAAACGCGCGACGGCGGACGGCGCATCGTTCGTGTGTAACGTGCTAAAGACCAAATGCCCGGTGAGTGAAGCGTTCGTCGCGATGCTCGCCGTTTCGAGATCGCGAATCTCACCGATCATGATAATGTTCGGAGCCTGGCGCAGAATGGAACGGAGCGCGGCCGGAAAAGTCATTCCAATTTCCGGATTTACCTGCACCTGATTGATGCCGGTCATTTGATATTCAATCGGCTCCTCGACCGTGATGATTTTGCGGTCGGGTTTGTTGACGTAATTCAAGCAGGCGTAAAGCGTGCTTGTTTTTCCCGAACCGGTCGGGCCGGTGACGAGCAGGATTCCGTCGGGAAGTTGAATCAAGCGCTCGAATATTTCCTGGTCGTCGCTAAAAAAACCGAGCTCGGGTAGTCCGAGCATCAAACTCGATTTGTCGAGCAAGCGCATCACGACGCTCTCGCCATGGTTGGTTGGAATGGTTGAAACGCGCAGATCGAGCGGCTTCTTTTTGATTTTCACCTGGATGCGGCCGTCCTGCGGCAAACGTTTTTCCGCGATGCTCATCGACCCGGTCATGATTTTCAGCCGGCTGACAATCGCGGATTGCAATCGTTTCGGCGGCGATTGCATTTCCTGAAGCACGCCGTCCACCCGAAAACGGACGCGGAATCTTTTGTCGAGCGGCTCGAGATGAATGTCACTCGCGCCGGCGCGATGCGCCTCGATGATCAACATTGAGACCAGGCGAATGATCGGCGCATCGGCCTCGTCGACGTCGGCGATCGCCGTGCCGTCGCCAATTTCCAATCCAAGATCGACATCTTCACCGATTTTTTCCTGAATGATGTCGGCGGCTTCGTCAGCGGTGCCATAATATTTGATGAGCGCTTCGCCAATTTTCTCCGGGCTCGAACAAACGAGTTCGAGCTCGCGTTGGAGCAAAAAGCTCAAACTGTCGATCGTATCGATGTCGAGCGGATCGCTGACCGCGACGACGAGACCGGTTTCGCCAAATGCGACGGGGACGACTTTGAAACGTCGCGCGTCCTCGGCTCGGATTTGCCGAATGATTTCCGGCGGAATGACCATGGACGACAGATCGATCCAGTCCATGTGCGCTTGAGCGGCCAGCGAGCGCGAAACGTCAGACTCGCTTACGACTCCGTCTTTGATCAAGACATCGACGACCTTGGTCTGACCGTTCAGTCGCTTTCGCGCGGCATCAATTTGTTTGCGCGAAACGAGTCCGACATCTTGCAGGACCTTGAGGACGTAATCTTCGTTGTGTTGCACGGCTCAACGGACGAGCTGCCCCTCCGTGGGAGAAGATCGTACGAAATTCACGGAGCGGGTGTCAACGAGTGCGCTGCTACTCAACCGTGACGCTCTTGGCGAGATTGCGCGGTTTGTCGACGTCACGCCCGAGCGCAACCGCGAGATGATACGCCAACAGCTGCAACGGGATCACGGTCAGCACCGGACTCAGACAGTCAATCGTCGTCGGCACTTGAATGACGTCGGCCGCGAGATCTTTCAATTGCTTCGGACCGTTGCCCGAAGTAACGGCGATGATCGGGCCTTTGCGCGCTTTGACTTGCTCCATGTTGTTGAGATTTTTCGAAAACACGGGGTCGTCCGGCGCGATGAAGATCGATGGCAAATCGGGCCTAACGAGCGCGATGATTCCGTGTTTGAGCTCGGCGCTGGGATGTCCTTCGGCGAAAAGATAAGTGATTTCCTTGAGCTTGAGCGCGCCTTCGAGCGCGATCGGGTAATTGAATTGCCGCCCAAAGAAAAGCATTCCGGCCGCATCGACATATTTTTTGGCGATAGATTTGATCTGGTCGCTCAATTTCAGCACCTCTTCGATCTGGCCGGGCAATGCTTCCAACGCGTCGATCATTCGTTTGCCTTGCGCGGTCGAAAGTTGGCGCATGCGGCCGAGAAGCAGGCCGATCAGGTTAAGAATGATCAACTGTGAGGTGAACGATTTGGTCGCGGCGACGCCAATCTCCGGACCGGCGTGCATGTAAACGCCGCCATCGCTTTCGCGCGCGATCGTGCTCGCGACGTTGTTGCAAATCCCGAGAGTCCGGTAGCCCTTGCGCTTGCTCTCGCGCAACGCGCCCAAAGTATCGGCGGTTTCGCCGCTCTGGCTGATCGCGAAGACGAGTGTGTGCTCAGTTGGCGGGGTATTGCGGTGGCGATACTCGCTCGCAAAATCGACATCGACTGAAACATTCGCGAGCTGCTCGATGATATATTCGCCAACTCGAGCCGCGTGCAGCGCGGTTCCACAACCAGTGAGCACGATACGCGCGATGTCGCGCAGCTCGGCAGGATTCATTTCCAAACCGCCGAGCCTGGCCGTCGATTCTTCAGCGACCAGTCGCCCGCGCATCGCGTCGCGCACCGTGTCCGGCTGCTCGCAGATTTCCTTGAGCATGTAGTGCGGGTAATCGCCCTTCTTGATGTCCTCGGCGGTGAATTCGACTTTGCTGACCGCGTGCTGTTGACCTGGCGCGCCGTCAATCGAGCTGATCTCAAAATTCTCCCGATCGAATGAGACGAGATCGAAATCGTTGAGATAAACGACGTCGCGCGTGTGAGCGACGATCGCGCTCACGTCGCTCGCGAGAAAATTTTCATCTTTGCCGACGCCGAACACGAGCGGACTGCCTCGCCGCGCGCCGACCACAAAATCAGGAATGTCGGCGTGCACGACCGCGATGCCGTAGGTGCCGATGACTTGTTTCAACGCCGCGCGGGTCGCGTTGACTAAGCGCGCTTTCGAATCCTTTCCATTCTTGTCTCCGAGTTTTTTGTAAATGTTACCGATCAGATGCGCGAGGACCTCAGTGTCCGTATCGGACTGGAAGTTCGTGTCGCCGTCCTGAATGAGTTGTTCCTTGAGCGCCTGGTAGTTTTCGATCACGCCATTGTGAACGAGCGCGATCTTACCGGTCGCATCAAAATGGGGATGCGCGTTATCGTCCGTGACTTTTCCATGCGTTGCCCAGCGGGTGTGGCTGATTCCGTACGAACCGGCGGCCGGTTTTTGCGAGATGAGTTTCGCTAATGACGCGATCCGGCCAGCGCATTTGCGGGTCTCGACATGATCGCCGTTGACGATCGCGACGCCGGCGGAATCATAGCCGCGATATTCAAGACGGCGGAGCCCATCGAGCAAAATGGGCGCGGCTTGCGACCGACCGACATAACCGACAATTCCACACATAGTTTAGGGCTGGAAGATTACCGTCTGAACCAATCTGCCGCAAACGAAGCAAAATGGTTGCCCAGACGCGCAGACGCTGAGTTATTGAGGGAGTGGAAACGGAAAAGCTGACCCGGCGCGATTTCAAATTGGCGCAAATGATAACCCCGTCGCTGCCGCCGGGGACCACCCAACGCACCCTCGCGATCGTCATGGGTGGCGGCGCCGGCACCCGTTTGTTTCCGTTAACCAAAGACCGCTCGAAACCGGCGGTCCCGCTCGGCGGGAAATATCGCATTGTCGATATTCCAATCAGCAATTGCCTGAACTCCGGGCTGCGCTCGATCTACGTGCTGACGCAATTCAACAGCATGTCGTTACATCGACATATTCAGGCCAGCTACAAGTTCGACAATTTCTCGCGGAGCTTTATCGAGATCCTCGCCGCGCAACAAACGCCCGAAGGTTCGCAATGGTACCAGGGAACGGCGGACGCGGTGCGGCAGAACCTCCGCTATTTTCTCGAGCATCCATTCGATTATTTCCTGATCCTCAGTGGCGATCAGCTTTACCGAATGGATTTTCGGACGTTGTTGCATCAACACATTCAAACCGGGGCCGAGATCACGCTTGCGACAAAACCGGTTGCGCGGAAGCAGGTCGCGGAATTTGGAATCATGCAATGCGGAGTCGATCGACGGATCACGCGTTTCGTCGAGAAACCAAAAGAGGAAGCTTTGCTTGCCGGCATGGCGATGAGTAGCGAGCTCGCGGATGCAACTGGTTCACCCCGCGATGGCGAGCTCTATCAGGCTTCGATGGGCATTTACTTGTTCAATCGCGACATCCTGGTGCATTGCCTCAATAACAATCTAGACGATTTCGGCCGGGATGTGATCCCACACTCGATTAAAGATCGGAACGTGAACGCGTTCATTTTCAACGGTTATTGGGAAGACATCGGAACGATCCGCGCTTTTTACGAAGCGAATCTCGATCTGACGGACGTGGTACCGGAGTACAGCTTTTTCGAAGCCGACACTCCGATTTACACGCATCCGAGATTTTTGCCCGGCAGCAAAGTCAACGGCGCGACGCTACGACAGGCATTGATCTCGGATGGCTGCATTATTTCCGATGCGCACATCGAGCGAAGCGTGATCGGGATTCGAAGCATCATTGCAAGCGGCGCGACCATTCGCGACAGCGTGATCATGGGTGCCGATTTTTTCGAGCAAGATCGACAATCGCGCGGCGACGTTCCGTCGATCGGCATCGGGCGCAATTGCGTGGTCGATCGCGCAATCATCGACAAGAACGCGCGCATCGCGGACGGCGTTGTGATTACACCGGAAGGAAAGCCGACCAATCTCGATGCGGAAAACTATTTTATCCGCGATGGGATCGTGGTGGTTCCGAAGAACGCGGTAATTCCGGCGGGTTTCTGGATTTGATCGAGCAGATCTCTAACTAAACCGACGTAATCAGCGGTGATCGCTGAAGTTTGCGAACTGGCCGCCCGTCTCCCATTTTTCCTGCTTATTCCACGGCATCTGCCCTTCCGGCTTTTTGGAGTCCGGATCATTTACGAGCGCGACGTTCCCTTTTTGAGAAGCGCACGAGACGAGCATGGTTGCCGCGGCCAGCAGTAAAAGAGCCGCAATCTTTTTTTCCTGCCTACGAATTTGAGCCAGCATAAATAACAATGTCTCCCGGTTGCACCTGGACGCCACGGGCCAGCGTGCTGCTAATGATATCGCCGATGGCGGTAGCCGGTTCAACTGAAGAAATACGGATTTTGCCAATATAGGTGCCGTCTCGCACGATGAGCATTTCCGATTGGGCCTCGACTCCATTGCGACCGCCAAGATTGAGCACGACAAAGTTGTAAGCGCGATTCACAGCCAGGATGGTTCCGCGGACGCCGACTTTTCCGCGCGCGACCGCTCGGCGTTTTTTTTCCTCCTCCAGTCGCGACGACTTCTCCGTTACAACCTGCATTTTGTCCGAGAGCAAACTTTTCTCACGTTCAGCGTTGTCCAGTTGCGCGCGAGCATCGTCGAGTTGGGCCTGAAGCTCGACGCTCGATGGCGCCCCTGGATTGACCGACGCGGGCTGTTTCTCTTCAACTTGCTTCTGTAATGCGACGATTTCGGCATCCTTGTCCTGAAGTTTTGTTTCGAGCTGCTTTTTCTCGTTGAGGATCTGCGCGAGCTGTTCTTCAGCAGCAACCGTGTTGGTGTCGGGGCCGGATTTGGACTGAGCGGCCGCGATCGCAGCTTCGCGCGCTTTAAATTCGTTTTCTTTCTTGATCCGATATTGCTCGACGTTCTGGCGTTCCGACGCCGCGAGCGCGGCGGTCGTGCGGAGCTGGCTGGTTTTTGCAACGTTAAGGACGCCAAAGACTGCAGCGAACGCGAGCAGCAAAACGGAAGCGCCAATCAGCGTCCTCGGATTCGGACCCAGACCCTCAGGGAGAGATAACACGGGCCTTTTTTTTACTTTATTTGGGATTCAAATTGCAATCCTGGACTTGCACCCCACAACCGGGCGGCGCTTGCAGGCGTCGAGCTTCACGCCTATAACAACACAATGGGACAGCAGCATCGGGTTCGGTCAAAACGCAAACGTCGAAAGGCTTACTTGAAGCGAAAGAGGACTTCGATGCGCTCGAAACGACGCGAGTCGTCCAAGTCCCGCACAAAAAAAACCGCGGCTGCGGCTGAGTCGTCGGCTGGGACCTCGAGCTGATTTCGATTTAGTCGAAGAGAGCGGTTACTCTATTGGGGTGCCACCGAAGTACCTTATCGTGGATGGTCACAGTATTGTTTTTGCCTGGCCGGATTTGCGCAATCTTCACCGCCGGCGCGGTTCGCTCGCGCGGGAAACGTTGATCAAAAGGCTGCGCAATTATCAGGACTGGACTGGCGAAAAGGTCGTCGTGGTGTTTGATGGTCGAGGCGGCCGCATCGGCCAAAGCTCCGAACCGCACGACGTCCAAATCTTTTATGCTAAAGCCGGCCAAGCCGCGGACTCGATTGTGGAACGACTGGCCTGCAAATACGCGTCGCGGTTTGAGGTTAGAGTTGCGACTTCGGACCTGGCGGAAATGGAGACTGTGAACGCTTGCGGCGCGGCGTGTGTTTCTCCCGCGGAATTACGGCGAATGCTCGAGCGCGTCGAGGCGAAGTGACTAGGCGGCGCCGGCGAGGACAGGCTGCTGGCCGTTCGAGGCCACGCGCTTTCGTTGCTGACAAGTGGCGAGCAGACGCGCGAGGACGCAATACAGTTGCTCGATCGGAAGATTCTTACTGACGTAACCGTTGGCACCGGCATGCAAAGCCGCGTGCATCTGGTCTTCATCATAGCCAACACCGGTGAAGACGACGATGGGGAGGGCTGGATTGGTCTCGCGAATGAAAGAGACAAGGGAAATTCCGTCCACTTTCGGCATTTTCAGATCAACGATAGCGACTTCACAATCGTGTTCGGCCAGCCATGAGGCGGTCTGAAACCCGTCGGTCAAAGCGTGACAAGTGTGGCCGCGCTGGCGCAGATAAGTGACGAGGAACTTTGCGATGCCGGGGTCATCGTCGATGATCAGGAACTGAGAATATTCGCGGTTTGGCGGGCTCATCTTTATAATTTCCATAGCGAGTAAAGCACCTCGCTTGCCAACTTCCCGCCCCATCAATCTTTGTCACCGACCTCCCCAGCCAAGAACGACCGTACTAAGGCCTACAGCCCGAGCTTCTTCTCTAACTCTTTCACCCGGTCGAACAGTTTACCGAGCCGGTGGATCCACGCGATTTGCCGCTTGGCGTCACCTAGCGGAACGGCCGGCGAACCGAACCACGCCCCACCGGGGAGATCCTTGGAAATGCCGCTTTGCGCCGCGACCACACTTCCGTCTGCTATGTCCAAGTGACCGATCACACCGACTTGGCCGGCCATCATCACGTTCGCTCCGACCCGCGTGCTGCCTGAAATCCCAGTTTGCGCGGCGATGATCGAATTTTTGCCGATTATCACGTTGTGCGCGATCTGCACGAGATTGTCGATCTTGACGCCTTGTTGGATCCAAGTTCGTCCAAAGCGCGCCCGATCTATCGTCGTGTTTGCGCCGATTTCCACATCGTCGTCGATCTGGACAATTCCGATCTGAGGAATCTTTTTGTGCCGGCCCTCCACAAGTTCAAAACCGAATCCGTCTGCGCCAATAACCGCTCCGCTGTGGATGATGACGCGTGAGCCAATGCGCGCGCGTTCCCGGATCGTGACGTTTGGATAAATCAAACATGAGGCGCCGATCGTGGTTTCATGCCCGACATAACTTCCGGCGCCGACGATGGTGTTGTCGCCGATCGTAGCGTTTGCCTCGATCACGACGTGCGGCTGAATTGACACTCCGTTCCCGATCTTCGCACTTGGATCGACGACTGCGGTCTGGTGAATCCCGGCCCCGAATTCGATCGGTTTCGGAGCCATTTTCAAAACCACTTGTTCGAACGCTTTTGCCGGATCGGCCAATCGGATCTGGGCGGCCGCGGTTTGTTGAGAAAAATTATTCGGAACGAAAATGGCCGACGCGCGCGTCTTTTGTAATCGAGACAAGTAACGCGGATCGACATAGAACGTCACGTCGCCGGGACCGGCTTCCAACAGCGACGCCGCTCCCGTGATTTTTAAATTTGGATCGCCGTCGAGCAGTTCACCGCCGGAGAAGACCGCGAGTTCCTGAAGCGTGAACGTCACGTTTTCCTTCGCTTAAGTATTCGATGCGTCGAAAATGCTCTGAATCGATTTATCGAGCGCGGCGTTGAACTCGGCGTCCGATTGCTGAGCGGTGAGCCCTTCCACTAACGCACGGGAAAAGCTGGCGACCACGCCATGCTGTTTACGCAGGCGATCATTTGCTTCTTCTCGCGAATATCCGCCGGAGAGAGCAACTACTCTCACAACTTTTGGATGCTTCACAAAGTCGGCGTAAAAGTCATTCTGTTCCGGTAGCGTCAGCTTGAGCATGATCAACTGACCAGCTGGCAACTCATTGAGTTTTTCGAGGATGGCTGTTTTCAGTAACTGCTCCGCTTTCGCCTTCTCCGGGCAGTGAATATCAATTTCCGGCTCAAGAATCGGCAAGAGATCGGCGGAGATAATTTGCTGCCCGACTTCGAATTGCTGGCCGACGATGTCGTTGATGCCGGTTTCGTTGGCTTGCTTGACGACCGACCGCATCTTGGTTCCGAAGATGTGTTTCCCCTTGGCTTTATCGAGGAGGGCACCCAGTTCAGGCATCGGCTTCATCAACTGAACTCCGTCTTTCTCGGCACCAAGCCCTTTATCAACTTTCAGAAATGGCACGACGCGTTTCACGTTCCAAAGATAATCAGCGGTCGGTTGTCCTTCGATTTCCCTTTCCATTGTATTCTCGAACAAAATGGCGCCAATAACACGCTCACCATTGAAAGCAGGACTCGTGATAATACGGGTCCGCATCTGATGCACGATGGTGAACATCTCTTCATCGCTCGACCACGCATTCTCTTGAATTCCATACTGACGCAGGGCTTTCGGAGTGCTGCCGCCGCTTTGATCCAGCGCCGCAACGAAACCCGGCACGGTCTTCATTTTTTTCAATTGGTCCTGATTAACGGCGATAGATTTCATGATGTCTCTTGAGTAGCCGAAGCCTCAAATCTCGGGCCGCAAATCGCAACTCGAAATTTCGCTAATCTCTCGCCGTGCCGCTGGCGGGAAGGACAATGCTGACGAGCGTTCCTTTTGGCGTCGAATCGACTTCGACCCTGCCGTGGTGATCAAACACCGTGCGCTTTACAATTGGTAACCCGAGCCCCATGCCGCGTGGTTTTGTGGTGCAGAACGGGGAAAAGATTTTCTCTTTGATGTCAGCGGCAATGCCGTGGCCGTTGTCGCGAACCGTCACGACGACGGCGCCGGGTTGTTTGCCCTGACGCAGCGGTTTCGCGGACAAGCTGATGTGCGGTTTGTTCCGATCTGCGCTTGCTTCCGCCGCATTCGCGACAAGGTGAGCGAAAACTTCCGCGAGCGCTGACTCGTCTCCGAGCACCCGCGGTAAATCATTCGGCAACGAAGTATCGATTTCGACCTTGCCGTTAACGCCGAAGCGGGAACGCGCAATCTCCAATCCTTTTTTCACCGGTGCGCGGACGTCGATTGATTTCAATACCAGCTCCGGCGGGTGCGCGAAGTTGTTGATTTGGGTAATGATTTTATCCAGCCGGTCGATCTCCTGGACCACGATTTGATTGAATTCCTTGCGGAAATCGGCGTCATCGAAACGCTCCGGCAAAAGTTGCGCAAAAGTCTTGATCGCAACGAGCGGATTGCGAATTTCATGAGACATACTTGCCGCGAGGTCGGTCCAAAAAACGGCCCGGTCGAGGAGTGCCTGTTTTTCACGAACCGTTTCCTCGGCCGTGAGATCGGTGATCACCGCGACCGCGCCGAGCGTTGAGCCATTGTCTGCTAGCCGGCGCACCTCGATAGAGAGTGATCTGCGTGTCGTGCTGTCGATCCACTGTTGGCGCGGGGGCGATTCGTGGCCCTCTAATGTTTCGCGAAGCAATCCGGCGAGGCGATTGCCAACTCGCTCCACTGGGTTGTTCAGCGCCTCCGAACTTGAAATTCCGAGAATCTTCTCGGCGCGCGGATTAAACCAACGAACAGTCGCCTCGGTGTCGACGGCGACAATTCCCGGTGGAATCGATTTCAACAACGTTTCGGCCAAACTTTTCTGAATGGTCGCTTGTTCGTAGAGCGATGCGTTTTCCAGAATGGTTGAGACATGTTCGGCCAGCATCGTCAGACTCTCGAAATCACGGTCGTCGAAAGCTTGCCCGGTCAGGCGGCTGCCAAAAAACACCCAACCGAGAATCGCGCTTCCTCCATACAGCGGCGCGATTACTTCGGCGCCGAACATGTCGAGGGCGCGGCGTATTAGCTGTCGGCTTGGCTCTTCTCCGGATTGAGCGAGCCGATTGCGCGACATTAACCGCGCGTGCAATTCGAACCAGCGCACGAGCGCGTCACGATCGCTAAATTGCAGTTCGTCGATCTCGGGCAGACAACGCAGACCGCCGCGAAAACGGTACGGCTCGTCTTTGCGAGTCCGCAGAAAAATTCCGACTCTGCTTACCCCGGCAACATCAGCAACTCCTTCGACTACCGACGAGATGAGCGCGTCCATGTTGTCCAGTCGGCGGAGAGCGCGGGGGAATCGCAGCAGTGACAAGCCGCGTCCCGAATCACTAATCACGGGCAGCGATGACGTTTTGGATTCGCGATCCGTCGTTGTTGTTGAGGTTTCGCGAAGATCGCGATTCTCTTCCAAAACCCTTTGGTAATCGAACGCGCGCTCGAGCAATGCTTGGAACCGGCGCCGTTCCAGTCCTAGTTCTTCGGCGGCGTAAATGCCGAGGTCCTCGGCCTCCCGCAACGGTTCGGATTGCGCAACACCCAGCGCGACGATCAGTACCTCCGGATTTTCTTCGTGAATTCGCTCGAGCAAATCCCGGCATTCTTTCGCGCGCAGATCCATCATCAAGACGGCCGGTGCGTTTTGCTGAAGCACGGGCTCGAGGCGGTCGGGTTGCGTAACGTGCCGAAGTTGCGCGAAATTGCGCAGAAAAGCCCTCGTTCTACGAACGAGCTCCTCATCTTGGGTGTATAAGATCGCGACGGGGGTGGGGGTCATGCTGCGGCCACCTTGCTATCGAACCGCACCAACGGCAGTAAAATGTGAAAGACCGTTCCCTTTTGCAGTTCGCTTTCCACTTCGATTTGGCCCCCATGTTCTTGAACGATTCCGTGAACAACCGACAACCCGAGGCCGGTCCCGTAATCTTTCGTTGTGAAAAATGGGTCGAAGACGTGTGGCAGGTCTTCCGTCCGAATTCCCTCTCCGGTATCGCGGATACTGATCAGCAGCGCTTCCGGCGAATGCCCGTCGCCGTTTCTGTCGCCGTTCGAATAGGCGCGAGGATTGACCCATTGTTCGCCCGCGCGGATCTCGGTAGTGACGGTAAGTTCGCCTTGCGTTTTCATCGCATCCATTGCGTTGAGGAAAAAGTTCAGGAAGACTTGCTCGAGTTGATCGGCGTCGCCGTGGATCGTATCCACATCAGCCTGCCATGAGCGCTGTAGTTTGATGTCCTTCTGGTAAAGCCGATGGCCGACAAGGGTCAGCGCCTTTTCAAGAATCTCGTGGGCGTGGAGTGGCTTGAGAATCGGTTTCGCAGGGCGCGCAAAACGCAATAGTTGATTCACCAATGAATCGATTCGGTCAATCTCGTGGCCGATCAGATTCGAAAATGTATCGCGAAAATCCGAATCCTGATAACGCTCGGGCAAAAGCTGCGCGAAAGTTTTTAGCGACACGAGCGGGTTCTTGATTTCGTGCGCCATACCGGCGGACAATGTGCCAAGGCTTGCCAGTCGGTCACTGCGCCGGATTTGGTGTTCGAGTCGCTTAATTGCGGTGACGTCCGTCAACACCATCAGTGCGCCGATCACTTGTCGATCTTGTCCATGAAAAATGGAAGTGCTCGCGCGGATTGCAGCATCCGTCTCGCCGACGTGAAGTGAGACTTCGCAATCTTGCTGACTGCTGCCAGTCGTTAGTGTCGCGATCAGTGGCTGGGCAAATTCTGTCGGCAGCGCATCGAGCGAGCGGTCGAGCATTTCGTCAGGATCCAATCCAGTAATTTGCCCGGCTTCGTTGTTAAATACCGTGATCCGCCCATCCGTGCTTACAGCGATGACGCCGCTAGTGAGATTTTGCAGCAGCGTTTCATTATAAATCTTCGCGTTCTGCACCTCGGTAAATAATTCGGCGTTCTCAATCGCAACCGCCAGCTGTCCGCACAAGACCTGAAGCGCGCCTTGTTCAGGTGTTCCGTAGATTTTGCCGGATTTGCGAGGGCCAAGCAGCAACACACCAGCCAGATGATCCCGCGCGAAAATTCCCATCGCCAGAGCGATTTGAAGTGAGTCCAACTGGCGCATCACTCGTTGCAGCTGCGGCGTGGGCCGCGCGCGATGCAACTCATCGAGAACAATCGGCTCGCGACTGGATTCGAGTTGCGTGATCGTCGCCTGGTCGCGGGTCAGTTCCAGATATTGGCGCGAGGAAGGCTCACCTTGCGGGTAGTGTTGGACGAAGCCGTGCTTCGCTGGCAGGAGAATGAAAAGGCGATCGGTCCCGAGCGCATCAGCGACGGTGTGAGCGAAGCGGTCCAATAAGTCGCGCAGTGTTGTGACCGAACCTAAAATCTTGGCGGCCTTGCTCACGGTGGCGCGGAAATCGAGTTGATGGGATCCAATGAAGAGGCGCTCGGCAAGTCGTTGCGACATTCCACGCGCCGGCGCCATGGCGAAGGCGACCACGACCGCCGCGACGACATGCGCCAACGAGTGCGCTAGTGGAGTGGAAAACTGTAGGGCCGTTGAAACGAGCCACCAAATCAACGCGTAAATCGCAATCAAGTAAGCGGCCAAGACCGCGTAGGAGATGATTCGCCGTAACAGAAGGCCGACGTCCATTATTTTGCGCGTGGCGATTCCGTAGGAAATGATGAGGTTGAAAAGTACGATGCGCGATGGGGCAAGCCAGACCAGCCGCGATTTATCGACAAACAAGCCGAGCACAAAAGACAACAACGTGCTCGCGACCGCGACGATTGCGCCGATCAGAATAAAAGTGAGTTCGCTTTTTGTACCGCTCGGGGCGCGCCGTGCGTTGAGAATGTAGGCGATGATGACCGCCAATCCGGCGCCAATAAAGCTGGCGAAGTAAACCAAACCATATGGGCCGTAGCGAGGCATGACTGCCCCGGTCGTGTGAGACCTCTCAATGCCTTGCAAAAACCATTGGCTCTGGCAAAAGGTCGTCATCGCTGCGGCGACGAGTAACCACGGAACATTTGCTCGAATGATGCTGCCCCAGGTGGGTTGCCTTTGAGTGAGTGCTACGCGCAGAAAATTCAGCGCAATCAGAATCAGCGCGCCAAAGACAGATGCCTGGCGGATCGACATCTCGGCGATTCGCATGTTGTTCGTTGCAACGGCCGCGTAGAGACACCCCAACCAGCCCGCTGTAATCGCCGACAAAAAGAGAAACGCTTGGTTCGCTTTGCGATGCCAGTTCGACTGAAACACGATCAAGCCCAGCAAAAATTGGATGCTGAGCGCCATGATGATGGGCAGAGTCGAAGTGTTCATTGCCCGTTCAGTCGCCTAACGACCATTGAACTCGCACTACCTCCAAGGCCGCGAACATTCAACAAAATGCAATCCAGCTTTGCCCTTCTCGGTCGCGCGGGGACGAAATCCAAATCGCAGTCGGCGTCGCCAAGTTCATGATTTGTAGTTGGCGGGACAAGTTGATCCCGTGCCGCGAGCGCGCAGGCCGCGACTTGGAATGGGCCGCCTGCCGCTAGCGGATTTCCGGTTACGCCCTTAATCGAGCTCACTGGAATCGAATAGGCGCGTTCGCCAAAAACTTGCTTGATGCACCGGACTTCTGCCGCATCCAGGACAGGGTGGCCCGGGCCATAGGCCGAAATATAATCGACCTCGTTCGGTGAACGCCCCGCATTGGCCAGCGCGAGATTCATTGAATTCGACAAAGCGACGCCTGGAGTCTCCGGCACCTCATCGCGATGTCGAGCATAGCCCTCAATTTCTAAATAAACATGAGCGCCGCGGGCTTCCGCGCGTTCCAGATTTTCCAGGACGAACATTCCGGCGCCTTCGGAGATCACCCCTGAATCACGATCAACATCAAATGGACGGCTCGCTTTTTCCGGTTCGGCGTTTCGACACGAGCTCAGACCCGTCGCGACGAATGCGGCAAAAGTGTGTTTCGTAATTGGTGCGTCCGCGCCTCCGGCGATCGCCAGTTCTGCGGCGCCGCATTTAATCCAGTCGACCGCTAATGCGATCGCGTCCAATCCGGATGGACACGCCGAAGAAACCGTTGCGGCGTGGGCGCGAATACCGATGCGGTCGGCGATGACATTCGCCGCTGCTTGCGGCGTCAACGCGCCAACTGCGGTCGGCGACATCCCATTCATCCCGCGCTCCTGAAAATTACTGATCGAGCGTTCGATGATGTCCATCGCGCTCGTGCTCACGCCGACCACAACCGGAGTAGGACTGGGAAAGTTCGAGTCGCTGATTTCCAGGCCGGCATCTTCAAGTGCCATCATCGTCGCGGCATAGGCAAATTGAGTGTGCCGCGCCATCCGTTTCGGCTTTAATTCCGGCTCGATGAAATTGTTCGGGTCGAAATCCTTTACCTCGCCGGCAATTCGACTTTTCAGATCGCTTGCATCAAACAGCGTGATCGGTCCGATGCCGCTGCGCCCGGTCAGGAGTGACTGCCAAAATTGTTCGTGACCGATTCCATTTGGCGCCACAACTCCCATACCGGTAATGACGACCCGGTTTCGCTTCATAGTATGCGCCGTCGCGCGGCGTTGGGCTGGGTCGTGAAGAAAGTTCGAGTGATTCCCGCGAAGACTGGGGGGCTAGCGGTTAAGAGACTGTCGATCTTGTCGGCCACGAACGAATCACCCGGGATTCTAAACGCTACATTAAGTCCAGTCATTATATTTTTTGCCCCCAAAACGACGTCTCCGAATCGGAAGTCGCGGAGGTTATTCGCAAGTTGCACCTTGCGTGCCAGCGTTTTCTACTTCAACGTTCGCCCGGCGAAGCTGGATGAATCGCTCCCGATTTTTTTTGCCTTTCACGCCTTTGTGCGGCATGCCCCTAGCTTCTATCGCCCCTGACCCATATGACCGCCGGGACTGATCTGCCCCAAATCCTCGTTATCGATGACGAAATGGGACCGCGCGAAAGTCTGCGCATGCTTCTGAAACCAAACTATCAGGTGCACACTGCGGATTGCGTTGAAACGGGGCTCAAGCTCCTGAAAGAGAAAAATCCCGACACGATTGTAATGGATATTCGAATGCCCGGAATCAGCGGCATTGAAGGACTTCGTCAGATCCGCGAAATCGATCCGCATCTTTCCGTGATCATGCTCACCGGTTTCGGCGCGCTTGATACCGCCAAGGAAGCCCTGCGGCTCGGAGCCAACGATTACATCAGTAAGCCGTTTGACGCGCATGAAATGCAGCAAGTCATCGATCGCAATGTTGAACGGACTCGTGCCCATCGAACGAGCGAGCACGCGGCGTCGGAGATCAAAGAGCTGAATAATCGTCTTCTTCAACAGCTCGCGCAGAAAGAGCGCCTCGCTTCGTTAGGCCAAGCGTCCGCAGAATTTGTCCACGATCTTGGTAATCCGCTGACGATTGTCTGGGGTTACGTGCAGTTGCTCGCCAAGCGGCTTGAGAAATCTGACAACACCCAACAAGACGCCGCTTCCGTCAAAGAACTAAATATCATCGAGCAAAATGTTCGCATGTGTCGCGAGCTGCTCACCATGTGGCAGAGCTACGGAAACGTTGAGGCGTCGCCGCCAAAACAAATTTCCGTTTCCTCAATTGTCCGCGAGGTGCTCAAAGGCATCGGATCGATGGCGAGCGAGAACGGCGTCGAGCTGAAATCAGACATCTGCGACGATCCGTGCACGCTTTTGGGTGACGCGCTGCAAATTAATCGCGCGATTCAAAACGTCGTCGTCAACGCCGTCCAGGCTTCGATCGAAAAGAAAGGCACGGTGACCGTGACTTGCGCCGAAAAGGATTTCTATGTCGATCTTCGAATCGAAGACACCGGAGCGGGCATTCATCCGGCACAGCTGAACAGAATTTTCGATCCCTACTTCACGACCAAACAGGCGAAGAGCGGTACCGGCTTGGGCTTGTACATCACGAAGAAAGTCGTCGAAGACCATAACGGGTCGATCAAAGTCGAGAGCACGTCAGGCGTGGGGACCGTTTTCACAATTCGCCTGCCGTTGCAGACAAGCTGAGTTTCCCGCGGATCGCGCCGCGTTTTTCCATTTAAGAATTGTCAGTTCCCGCGCGTTTGGTTTTGTTGAACGCGTGCCTTATCGCGTCGCGCCGATTTTTTTGATTCGCTTGGCCGGCGCGCCCTTTGACTGCATCGAAGGATTAGCAACACCCGAAACGTCAAAACATGCGCGAGAGCTCGTTGCGAGTCCGCGCGTCGATGAGGAGGAGAAACTCCGGCTCTCCAGTTCGCTCGAAACGGAGCTTCAGTCGGTCCGGGTAAACCTGTGGGATTCCGCTCGCGCTGTGCTCGCGCCTTATCTTGTTTTTGCCGGCGGCGGCGCGCGCGATCTGTTGGCGCATCTGCTCGACGCTTCCCGTATGCAAAATTTTGCGCACCGCAATGCGAAAGCCGGGGACCGCGAGCGGCATTTGCTTCTTTATCTGCAGCGCATCGCGGCGAAGAACGACACGTTCAGCGAGTTTGGTCCGAGCGGATGGGGGACAGCTACTGAAACAAGTTCCGGCCTGAAGTTGCAGCCCGAATCCGGAATCGCCAAGCGCGACGCGTTCATGGAGCGTTGGACTGCGCACGCCGTCGCCGGCGTGATCAATGGAGCAGTCGCAAATTCCGACCTGAAAATCGCGGTGACGGCGCTCGAACCGCACACTATGGAGATCTTGCGTGACGATGTCGCGGCTTGGCCGCCGGGTTCGCCGCGTGACAAATGGTTATCGATTCTGGGCGAGCTCGTTGAGCTCTCGCAAAAATTCTCGGTCGCATCGACGATCCAGGATCGACAGTCGATTTTAGACGAAACGCGCGCGAAACTTCAATCGATCGGCGCCGAACCTAAGGCGAGCGGTCGATTCCTCTATGCGGCGACGAACCCGATCGGCGAGGAATGTTTTCGCGAATGTCATTTTGAGATTAGCGAATCGTTGATCAACGAAGTCGCGGTTGAGGCAGAACCGTGGATCGATTTGTGGCGCGACAATTACGCATTCGTCGCGTCGCGCGTCGCTGCCGGGTTGCGCGCAGTCATGGAAAAGGCCGGCGCGAAGACTGGAGTGATGCCGCTGCCTGCTTTTCTGCAAGCGTGTGAAACGGCAAAGTTGCCGCTGACTGGACCGGGGCTGGTCGCGTTGGCGGTAATGGCGTTTCAGGAAGTGAAGGCCGCATTCCGCAAACGATTGCAGCCTCATGTCGATCTTGCCGAGTACGAGCTCAGTCGCGAGGACTGCGGTGTCGTGCGCAACAATTTCGATTACCCGAAGTTTGACGAATACACTTATCCGTCGGCCGATCTTCAATTGGCTGCGTCGTCACCGGAAGCCGTAACGCGTGGAGATTACCAATGGATTCTCGCCGAACTTCATCCGCCAGTGGCGCTCTTGCACCACTGCATGTTCTGGAATTGCCCGGACAAACCGTTGCTTGGCCAAGCGCTGGCCAGTACCACCTTCGGACGTCCGAATTTTCATTTTGGCTTTTTCGCGGCGGATTTCACGGCGCACACTGCCGTGCGGATATTCGATGCAATGCCAGAGCTTACGAACTTCGTCGCGCCGCAGCGGGCCAATCCAAAGTGGAGAAAAATTTCGCCAACTGAGACTGAAGTTTATGTCGACGAAACAACGGGCGATGTTTGCGTTCGGCGGATCGACAATCGCGAACATCTCGGATCGTTTGCACGCGCTTGGGTCATTCCGCTCGGCTTTCATCCGTTTCAATTCAGCGCCGGGCCGCACACGCCGCGTTTGTGTTGCGGCAAAGTGATCGTGCAACGTCGCGCCTGGACGATTTCGGCTGAAGAATTTCCGGCGGGAAAGTACCATGGCGTTTCGAGCGCGCTCGTGTTGGCCCTGGAAAAATTGCGCGCCGAAAAAAATCTACCGCGCTACGTTTACATTCGGCCAACCGAACAAGCGCTGCGCCGTAGCGGCGCGGAGGGCCGCGATAAAGACACCAAACCTGTGTTCATCGACCTCGAAAGCTATTTGTTCATCGAGATCTTTCATCGCTGGATTATGAAAGCGGGCGAGCTCGAGGTGACTGAGATGTTACCGGCGCCGGACCAGTTGCTTTGGAAGGAACCCGACGGTCGTCACAGTTTCGAGCTGCGCACGCAGATCGTTCCCCGTTCATGAAAATCATCGCCGTCGCGAATCAAAAAGGCGGTGTCGGGAAAACCACAACCGCAGTGAACCTCGGCGCCGCTTTGGCCGAAAAGAAGATGCGCGTGTTGTTGATCGATCTCGATCCGCAGGCCAACGCCACCAGCGCGATCGGCATGCAGGAAGTCGAAGCCGAAAGCATTTACGAATCGCTCCTCGGTGGGGCGTCGATCGCGGCCAAAGTATTGCCGACACGCATCGAAAATCTTTTTCTCGTTCCGGCGGACCTCGACCTCGCGGGCGCCGAAGTCGAGATCGCGCGAATGCCGGACCATCTCACGCGGCTCGGGAAGACGTTGTCGATCTTTCGCACTGATGACAGTTTCGATCTTGTCTTGATCGATTGCCCGCCATCGTTGGGAATTCTAATGACCAACGCGCTTGCGGCGGCGGACGAGATTCTGACGCCGATTCAATGTGAATATTTTGCGCTCGAAGGTTTGGTAAAAATCGTCCGCGTCGTCGAACAAGTGCGCGACTCCGGCGCGAACGAGAACGTCCAGATTGGCGGGATCGTGATGACGATGTTCGACAGCCGAACAAACTTAAGCGAGCAAGTCGTGAACGAAGTGCGTCAGCATTTCGGCAACCGCGTCTATAATACCGTGATACCGCGCACGGTGCGTTTAAGTGAAGCGCCGAGCTTCGGTAAGTCCATCCTCGAATACGATTCCGGCGGCGTCGGCGCCGCAGCTTATCGGTCTCTCGCGCGCGAGTTTATTCGGCGCCATTCTGCGACAACCAACCCTCCCGCGTTATCGCAAACACCAGCGTTGGAAACCCCCGAAACGTAATCTCTTTCTCCACGGTCATTCCATTTTTCTCGGCAACGCGCCGCGACGGAACGTTCTCTGGATGAACGAGCGAAATCACGCGCGCTAAGTTCAGGTCCCGAAATCCGTGGTCGCGCACTGCGCGCGCTGCTTCGGTCGCGAGGCCGCGATTCCAATAATCCGGGTGCAGTCGGTAGCCAATCTCGATGTCCTCGATTCCATGTTCCGGGTGATGGAAGAAACCGCAGTAGCCGACGAATGAACTTTCGTCGCGCGGGATAACGGCAAATTGCGAAGGAATTTCCTCGCGATCCCAGCGCATCACTTTGTCAATGAAAGAGACGGTTTGCTCCCGCTTGGTAAAGACGCCGAGGGAAAAGCGCATGAAGTCGGGATTCGCAAATAATTCGGCCATTCGATCGACGTCGTCCTCGCGGAACGGACGCAGAACCAGGCGCGGAGTTTCAAGAACGGCCATCGCGACGACTAAACACGAATCGGACGCGAGGTGCGATTCATTAAGAGACGATGTTAGCAAAAAAGAATGATGATTACGCGCGGCCGGCAGACCCGCCGGATTCCAGCAACTGGTCGACCGTGCGCGAGGCGGCGAAAGATTGCACGGCTTGCCATCTATATAAGAACGCGACCCAGACCGTTTTTGGTGAAGGCCCGAAATCAGCGCGCATGATGCTGGTTGGCGAACAGCCAGGCGACTACGAAGACGTGGCAGGCAAACCATTCGTCGGGCCGGCCGGAAAAATCATGGATCGTGCGCTCGAAGAAGCCGGGATCGATCGGAAAAAAGTTTATGTGACGAACGCGGTGAAGCATTTCAAATGGGAGCCGCGCGGCAAACGTCGTCTTCACAAAAAGCCGAACGCGCGCGAGATCGCGGCCTGTCGCCCGTGGCTGGAAGCGGAGGTGCGACTCGTTAGGCCAAATCTCGTCGTTGCCATGGGCGCAACCGCCGCGCAAACGATCTTTGGTCCGTCGTTTCGCGTGACACGCGAGCGCGGCAAGGTGCTTTCTTCCAAGCTCGCACCGAAAGTTCTGGCGACGGTTCATCCCTCTTGCTTACTGCGACAGCCGGACGAAGAATCACGTGACCGCGAATTCAAACACTTCGTCGCGGATTTGCGCGTCGCCGTTAAAGCCGCCGACGCGGATTAGTTGTCCGGGCGAAAGAGTATTGAGCTTACGGTTTAACAGTCGCAGATGGAACCGTCGACGGCGAAGGGGACGGGAGCGGAGGTTTTCCGCCAGAGTTTGCTGTCTTCGTCTCCGTCGGCCCGAGTTTCACAAGTTTTGCTTCAAACGTGCCGTCAGAATTTTTCCAATACGCGCCGCTGACTTCTTCATTGTCGACAATATCTTTCATCGCGGCGGCTGCCGCGCCTTTGATGATTTGCGTTTTCGCCGTCACTTTGAAAACGCGAGTAGCCTGTTTTCCGGAAATCGTAAACGTCTTGTTCTTGTGATCGACGGCCGAAACCATTCCGTGAAATGGAAGCGGTCGGGGATTTTGTTTGGCCGGAGAACCACTTGGCATCGCCAACCCGCCGGCAGCGGGCGAGACTGAAGCAGAGAGTCCGGCGTTGCGGGGCATGGTTTGGCCAGTGACGGGAAAGCAAAAGGCGAGGGGAGCAAGTGCGAGAATGGCGGGGAGAGAGGTTTTGCAATTCATATTTGTACCTGTGATTTAGCGAGCGGGTTACCGAATTGCAATGCTCGAGCGCCTACTCCGCTCGCAAAGCCGTAACCGGGTTGAGTAAACTCGCTCGTCGCGCCGGGAACAAACAGGCGAGCAACGCTGCCAGTCCAAGAATGATGACTGTACCTAACAATAGCCCGGCATTATGCGGCGAGACCTCATATAGTTGGGTCGCAATCAGTCGGCCAAGCGCGAACGCGGCCGCAACCCCGACCACCAGACCAATCACGACTGGTTTCATGCCCTGCATGACAATGAGACGAAGAACATCGGTCGTCTGCGCACCCAAGGCCATGCGCACGCCGATTTCGCCGGTGCGTTGCTCGACGCTGTACGCGACTGCGCCGTAAATTCCAACAGTTGCGAGGAGCAGCGCGACTCCGGCGAATCCGCCTAACAACACCATCATCAGCTTCGCCTCGCCGAGCGCCTCCGCCAGGATTTCGCTGAATGGCTGTGGCCAGATTAGAGCAAGGCTCGGATCGATTCCGCGCAACGCCGTTTTCACTGAGCGCGTGAGCGTTTCCGGCGGAAGTGGACTGCGTATCACGATTCTGAGGTACGGAGAATTGTTTTGCGCGAACGGGCGGTAAAATTCCATGTTGTTCGCCTGACTCAATCTCACCGAACGCACGTCGCCAACGACGCCAACAATCTCAACCGGCACGCTTCCGTTCGTGATTAGCAACGTTTTGCCGATCGGATTTTCATCCCCAAATACCGTCTTCGCGCCTGCTTTGCTGATGATGATGACGTTCGGATGATCGAGCACGTCTTGCTCGTTGAAGTCGCGGCCCGCGATCAATGGAATGCCCATAGCGTGAAACCAGCCCGGCATGACAGAGTTCGACGGGGCGCCTTTTCGCTCGGGAGCCGGAGGCACGTTGCCTTCAGGCCGCGTATAGAGAGTCGCGCCTGGATTGCCGAAGAGCGGAAAACTGTCGCTCAACATTACGTCCTCGAATCCCGGAATCGCGCGCAACGCCGTTTGCAACTGTTCGGCAAGACGAGCCCGGCTGGCCTGATCGGGATATTGAGCCTCCGACAGCGCCGTGACTCCGATCCAGAGTTTGTCCGGATTGAAACCGGGATCCTGCTGACTCAAGCGCACGAAACTGGTGATGAGCAACGACGCTCCCGCGAGCAGCGTGAACGAGAGCGCGACCTGCGCACCGACGAGAATTTTGCGGAACTTCTGTTGGCGCAAACTGCCTTGCGTGCCGCGGCCGCCTTCCTTAAGCGCATCGACAATGTCAGTGTGCGAGCTTTGCAATGCCGGATAAAGCCCCATTGCGAATCCGGTCAGCAGCGAAAGCGCGATCGTGAACAACAGAACCGGCACCGAGAGCGCGCTCGCGCTTCCCTGTTCGATCGGCAGAAAGTCCGCTGCGAGTTTTGGGACGAGCGGAACCAACCACCACGCCAGAAACGCGCCGAGGATTCCCGCGAGCAAACTGATAAGCACGCTTTCGAAAACAAAAAGTCGCAGCACACTTCCGCGCGTCGCGCCCAACGCGAGGCGAAGCGAAATCTCGCGGCGCCGTCCGCTGAACCTAACGAGTAGCAGATTTGCGACATTACTGCACGCGATGAGCAAAACGAACCCGACCGCCGTCAGAAGCTTTCCAGCACATTGGGATCCTAAGCTTAGAATTCCACGTGGACAAGTTGTCGC
>JADMIO011260181.1_pt1 | contig 135831 bp, 128 predicted proteins | sample 8958161 | NCBI WGS metagenome assembly JADMIO01 (sample SAMN16585339, study PRJNA669376) | soil metagenome | isolation source: Crop rotation soil | place: USA: Cullars Rotation, Alabama | collected 2011
CTGGGGGAAGCAGCGGTGGCGGCGGAACCAGCGGTGGCGGGGGAACCAGTGGGGGCGGCGGTGTTTCGCCGACTCCTACGCAGGCCGAAATCGATAGCTGGATTTCGAAAGGCGGCTACACCACAGGCTATCTCAGCCTTTCGAAAGGCACGATCTACACCACCTTTGATACCTTTGGCGTCAACGGTCCGATTCAGAGTACAACGATAACGAAAGGGAACGGCATTGCCGGGGAGTTTATTCGGATCAGCGGCCTCGACCTCTCCAAGCTGCTGAGTAACGAGCCGGTTGGGTCCCCAACGGCGACACCGACGCTAGGAACCTGCGTTGTCCACAATCTCAGCACTCTCATCAATCCAACGCCCAGTCCCACACCCGCTCCGACTCCTGATCCGGCTTCCTATCCACACTTGACGGTCACCACACTGGACGCCGGCGCGCAGCTCAGCCTTGCTGGTCCGAATGGCACGGTAGCCGCTCCTCGCCAGGTCATCCCGGGCCTCGGATCGATATACAGCGCGGTGAATGTTGCGGACCCCTATCTTGTCGGTAGCCATTTCACGTTCAGTGCCCCTGGCGGCGCGGACTTAGGGGCTTTCTCTCAAGCAGTGGATGTGGGGCCGGATGTGGTGGTTAGCAACCTCGATGATCTAAAAGTAATCAATCGTGCCAGCGGTGTTACGGTCCGTTGGACGGGCGGCGACCCGTCTGGCTTCGTGACCATTTCTGGCGCAAGCTTTGTCACTTCTGGAGTGAGCGTTAGCGGCGCCGAATTTGTCTGCATTCAGAATTCTTCGGCCGGCTCATTCACTGTACCGGCTAGCATCCTCACGCAGCTTCCGGCCAGTCCCATTGTTGCCGCCGGAGGGTTTAATTTTGTCTCCCGAGGCTCATTGATCGTCACATCTGGCACAAGCGTCCGTTTGCCTGCGCCACCTGGAGTCGACTTCATGATCGGCACGAACTCCTCGTACTTAACCACCATGCCGCAGTACCAGTAGCTTCTTCGGCAATCGGGCACGCAGCGTGCGCAGCCGGGACCATGGACTCGGCTGTCGCGCGGGATCCGTACCGGCGCGAGCACAACTTTATCTCCCTGATTTATCACGATGTTCCGGATCTGGGGCCTGACGGTGGGAAGTTAAGGTACGCCCAGTATCGAATAGGCTCTGAGCGCCCACTAGCCGACTCGGCATGCCTGCAGTACTCCCTACCTGAGGGACGTACAGTACTTCAGCATGGGATCGCCTTGACGAACCTGCGGGGTAGCATTTCTTAGCGGATGGCCTAAGCGAATGTACAACGCATTTTTTGAATTCGAACAGAACCCGTTCTCAGCCAGGCCGGATCCGGCTTTCTTCTACCGGAGCAAGCAGCACGACACCTCTCTCCGAAGCCTGACTTTCGCCGTCCAGTCGCGGATGGGACTTTCGTCGCTCGTCGGGGAAGAAGGCACGGGTAAGACCCTGCTGTTGGAGTGCCTGCGCGATACTCTCGAGGCAACCCAGATTCAGTGCGCGTTCTTGCGAGATTCCCGCATTTCCACGAACCGGTTCTTCCAGGCCGTCGCCGCGGAATTGGACTTGAAGTCTCAGGGAACCTCTCCTTATCAGGTGTTCTCCGCGCTGCACCAATTCACGCTTCAGCAGGCCAGAAAAGGGCGCACTGTAGCGTTGATCGTCGATGACGCCCATAATCTACCCGCGGATGTTCTGAACGAAATTCTTCACCTCGCCAGCCTGCATGAAGACAAGATCAAGCTGATCCAGACCGTCCTGGCGGGCCGTCCCGAGCTCGACTCCACCTTGGACGCGCTGAACCTGGAGCGGCTGAAGCAGCACGCCATCCTGAGCTGTCATCTCGATCCGTTCACCGCCGAGGAAACCGAGCGGTACATCGACTTCCGCTTGGAGAAGGCGGGTCTGCCCGATCAGACAATCTTCCCGCCGGACGCGATCGCGGAGATCTATCGCCGATCGCGCGGTTTTGCGCCCGCGATCCATGCAGTCTGCGAAGGACTTCTTCTGGCCGCGTTTTCCGCCGGATCCAAGGTCTGCACCCCCGAAATACTCGACCAAGTTTTCCGCAAACCCGAAGATCCGCAGGTCGTCGACGTCACCCACGTCGATCTCGCGCGTCTGGCCGCACTCGCCGAACCCGAACCGATCGCTGCCCTAACCACGATGCTGCGGCTCACGTTTGCCGAAAGCCAGATTCTCCCGCCGCCTCTCCCTGTGGCGATGATTGGCCTGCTCGAACCGCAACGCGTCGCGGTCCGGATGATGTTCCCCGGCTGGAAGTTTGCGCTGGTGGTCGGAGACTTCGTTCACGGCACGAAACTGCCGATGCAGGCGATGGAAGCCGTCCGAACCGTATCCAGCGTTCGGCCCGAGATTCACGCGATTCCCAGTGCGGTTGCCGTTTCGAAACCGGTTCTTTCGACACTCGCTCTTGAAGCCGAGCCGCGGACTGAGAATGAATTGCAGCCGATTCGCGCCAACAATCCGGCGCTTGTCGCGTCTCGTCCGGCGGGTCTCGCGTCTCCGATGGAGTTCCCGGGCGTCGCTCTGCAGCCAGCCAACTCCGCTATCGACAGCCTCAAGGCCGCTACTGTACTTCTCACGCCGAAGGGCGTCAAAAAGCTCGCCCGCTTGTCGTACGAACCAGAGCCGAATTCCGGAATCGTGGGTCACGTGCAGTCTGAGATCAGCCCGATTGCCGCTTCCGAGTCCGTTGTGCCGATGCACCCCGCTGCGAACGTACCCATGGCCGGACCAGCCATGGCACTCAGCAGTTCGAATGTCCTGTTCTCGTTGACCTGCTCCGTTGCGCCGAGCGCCGGTGTTCTCGCCCCCGCGAGCACGGATTCGGCCTCCATCGCCAACGCGCCGGCAGTCGAGCCGATGCATCCCGTTGCGAATCTACAAGCTCCAGCAATCGCCCAGCAGCCGCGCGTATCGCTCACGCCGTTCGGAATCTCCGAATCCGCTCCGCCCGCGCCCCGAACGAACGCGGATTCCCAGAATCACCTGGTGAATTTGCAAAATCCGGTTGGGCCGCCGATCGGCGCGAACCTGGCCGACTCCGGCGAACTGAACGCTCCCGAACACGATCGCCTGGTGCCCTTGTCTTGCGATCTGATGCCAAGCGCGCCGCCGGCACGAGCCTCGAAGAAGGCTTTCCTGAGCCTGCTGCAGTGTCTCCGGCCGATCGGTCCCGAGTCGAACATCGAGGCGATCAACCCACGCAATGCCTGGCTGCTCCTGCCGAGCTGGAAGCCTGCGGATGCCGCGAGCTCTGTCGCCGAGAGCCCCGTCCTAGAAGGCCCTGTCGCAGAAAGCTCAGATGTAGACAGCCCGGCTCTCGCCTTCGACGCCGTTCTTGCCGAAACGAAGAAAGCTCAGCCATTCGATCGGAAGTGGCTTCTCACGCTGGCGATTCCGGTTCTCTCCGTCATCGCGGTGTATGGCGTGTGGCCGTCGATGCAGCCCGCGACCGGCGCGCTGAACCAAAGCTGGGACCGCATGCACCAGGCGGTGGTCGCTCGCGCGGCCGTCGCGTTCCGCGAAGACTTCCGCTCCGGCTGGGACGACTGGATGAATCGCTCCGGCGCTCGTCCCTCCTGGACCTCGGATGCTGCCGGATTCGCGCATCCCGCCTCGCTCGCTCTGTATCGCCCTTCGCTCGCGCTGTCCGATTATCAGCTTCAGTTCGTGGGCACCATCGATAAGAAGGCTCTGAGCTGGGTGGTGCGCGCTGCCGATTTCAACAACTACTACGCCATTCAGTTGGCCGTGCTGAAGCCTGGCGCGGTGCCGACGATCGGCGTAACCCGCTACGCCGTGATCAACGGGAAAATGCAGAATCAGGTCACGACGCCTCTTCTGATGAGCGCTCGTTCCGATACGGTCTACCGCGTGAGCCTGGATGTAAACGGCGATCAGTATCAACTCTCGGTGCAAGACCAGCGGGTCGATTCCTGGACCGAGTCCAAGCTTCAGAAAGGCGGCATCGGTTTCTTCTCGGAAGCCGACGCGGCCAGCCGAATCGCAGGTCTGCAGGTCAAGGGTCAAGACGACCTGCTCGGCAATCTCTGCGCCTTCCTCGCGCCTTCCGGGGTCGCTGCCTACCGGGCTTCTCTCAGTCAACGCGCGGCGTTGAACCTGACATTGGAAATGAACGAGCGTGTCGGAGGCTATGGCCGCCGCTCGCCGAACAGCCCGGTGCATCTGGATCCGGCGTTCTGGCATGTGCCCGAAGTCGACCTGCCGAACGCTCGCCGTTGCGCGCCTCCCACGGGCCGGCTCGGCGTTGTACGGGTCAGGCGTTCCACGACCTTCAATCGATCCGCTGCCTCGACTACCTGCTACTAGTCCGGTCATTGCGCGCCATGCGCGCGGCTTGAGCCACTCCACTCGCCCTGCCGAGCTCCAACTGCGCGGTTTCGCGCAACCTTGGAACGCCCCGCCTGCCGCTGAAAACCCAAATCCTCTCGAATCACCGACCTGTCCTTTCGCGTCCGTGGAGCGTCGAATGCTCCCCATTTACACGACTGCAGCAGTACGCGAAAGGAGAATGCAATGCTTCGTAGAACGATAACCTGGGCCGCCCCCGTACTTCTATTGGCAGGCCTGCTGGCCACCGCGCCTGTTTCCAGGGCCGCCGACAATCCCGATTCCGAGCAGGTCTCGAAGCTTCTTTCCGATGCCAAGACCATGGCTTTCGAGCTCAAAGAAGACGCCGTCACGATGGAGAGCTACACGCGCATGAACGTCTCCATGGAAAGTCACGCGACGGCGATTAACCAGGTGAAAGACCACATCAATGCCCTGACCAAACAGACGGCCAAGTTGAAGGACGCAAGAAGCACCGGGTCTCCCTGGCAGCAAACCGCGATCGATCGAATCACTCCGTTTTTGGAAGAACTCGGCGGGTACACGTACGCAGTCATCGAGCATCTTAATGGCGAGGTGAAACACAGTCCGGCCGACTACAAGGACTACCTGCAGGCGAATGCCGATTACGCGACCGACTTGGCCGCGATGATTGCCGACTTCGTGGATTTCGGCAGAAGCAAGGATCGCATGGAGCGCCTTGCCAGCAAGCTCGAAATTCCCAAGCGCTAGCCGGATCTCGGAAGGAAATCGAGGAGGGACGGTTCGCCATGAAACGGATGAGAACGTATCTGCTGGGGTTGCTGATCGGCGCGCTTTTCTGCGCAGCGACGGCTGAGGGGCAGATCTTCGGAACCGTTCGGGGAACTGTCCTGGACCCTCAGAAGCTGCCGATCCCCGGCGCAACGGTAACGTTGAAGGCCCGGGGATCGGCGTGGGCGGCGGAGGCGACTACGAACCAGACCGGCGAGTTCAACATTCCGACGGTTCCCGCCGGAGCCTATACCATCGAAATCGATCACATGGGTTTCAAGACCATGAGCGAATTGCTCAACCTGAGCATTGGCAGCGCTCCGTCGCTAATCTTCTTCATGGAAATCGGATCGGTCAAGACGGATATGGAGGTGACAGCGGCGCTGGAAATTACCAACCCCGAAGCGTCCAGCCCGCCGGTCGGCATCTCTGAGCAGGACATCATGCACACACCGGGTGCGGACCGCACCAGCAGTATGAACTTTGTCACTGATTATGTGCCCGGTTCCTACATGCTGCACGATCACCTGCACATGCGCGGCGGCCACGGCGTGAGCTGGCTGGTGGACGGCGTTCCCATTCCCAACACAAATATTTCGACCAATGTCGGCCGGCAGATGGACCCCAAAGACATTCAGTCGGTGGAAGTGTCGCGGGGAGGATACTCGGCGCGCTACGGCGATCGCACCTATGGGATGGTGAACATCGTCACGCGATCGGGTTTCGAGTTCGATCGCGAAGGCGAGCTGAAGCTCGGCTTCGGCAGCCTGAACCAGACGAATGACCAACTGAGCATGGGCGGCCACAGCACGAAGATGGCGTACTACGTCAGCCTGACCGGCAGCCGTACGGATCTTGGCCTGGAGCCTCCCACCACCTACATCCTTCACAATCAAGGATCCGCACTGGGCGGATTCACATCGCTCTCTTACAACGCAGGCCCGAACGATCTGCTGCGATGGAACGCGTCCCTGCGCCGCGACCGCTATCAGATCCCCAACACCCTGGCGGACCAAGAGGCGGGCGTGCGTGACATCGACGTCGAGCGCGATTCCTTCGTGAACTTTTCCTGGATTCATACCGTGAACGCGTTCACGCTGCTCACGGTTTCGCCCTTTTACCACTACAACAAGGCCCAATACATCGGAGGACCTCGAGACCCACTGATCACCACCAGCGACCGCGTGTCGCACTATGCCGGCGGCCAGGTCACGCTTGGCGTGGTAAGGGGTCCGCACAACTTCAACGCCGGCTTGTACGGATTTCGCCAGGACGATAACAGCCTGTTTCGTCTGGAACAGACGGGAATGAATCCCTTGAGCGTCAGCGAACATATCCAACCTTCCGGTGGTGTCGCTTCCGCGTTCTTCGATGAGCAGTACAAGCCATGGCGTTGGCTCACGCTCAACACTGGGCTTCGCCTGACGCACTATTCCGGTCAATTGAGCGAGAATGCGGCCAATCCACGCTTGGGCGCGGCCTTGGAAATCCCCCGCCTCAAATGGGTCGCGCGCGCCTACTACGGGTATTACTATCAGCCGCCGCCGCTTTCGACCATAGGCGGACCGCTCCTGTCCTATGCGGTTGCGCAGGGAGTCAGCTTTCTGCCGGTGCATGGGGAGCGCGACCGCCAGAAGGAAGTCGGCTTAACGATTCCGCTGCGCGGCTGGGTAGCGGACTTTGCTCACTTTCAGACGGACGCTTCGAACTTCGCCGACCACGATGTGCTGGGCAATTCGAATATCACGCTGCCACTGAGCATCGAGCACGTGCGCGTTCGCGGCTGGGAAGGGACGATCCGTTCGCCGCAGGTGTGGCACCGGGCTCGTTTCCACCTGGCATTTTCGAATCAGGTGGTCAAAGGGCGTGGCGCGATTACCGGCGGCATGACCGATTTCACTTCGCCCGCGGAGGGTTTTTTCTATATCGACCACGACCAGCGCAACACCTTGAGCACGGGCGGCGAGGCGGCTCTGCCGTGGCGCGCGTGGATGTCCACGAATATCAACTACGGGTCGGGATTCCTGGATTTGAACGGCCCCGAACACCTGCCGCCGCACACGACGGCGGATATTTCCCTCGGCAAGAGCTGGCGTGAGGATTGGACGTTCTCATTCACCGTGCTGAACATTGCCAATTCGCGTTATCTGCTCGGCCGGGATAACGCGTTCGCGGGGACGCATTTCAATGACCCGCGTCAGGTGATGGGGCAGGTCACGTACCGATTCCACTACTAGTGAGTGATCGGATAGAGGACGTAGTTCACGCCGATCCGGATTCCCAGCGCGGAGAATCGCTCCGGGTACGCCGGCGCATCGGCGAATTCCCAGGAATCGCCGATATCGGAATTGGCGGTGACGGCCACCATGAGGCGGCCTTTATCGTCGCGCACGCCCATCCATCGCGGCGTGATGCCGCCGTCGCGCGGCCCGCGGCGCAGGCCCCAATCCCCAAGGATCTGATACCGGTCGTTCAGGTCGTACACGGTGTGAAATAACGGCTCTTCGTTAGTCAGGTCGACGAGGTCGCGGTTGGGAAAAATCTTCTTCATCCCGGTTTCAAAGCCCTGCCACTCGTCGGGACCCCAGAAATCGTCGGCATAGAAGAATCCGCCGCGCAGCAGGTAGTCGCGGATTTTCGCGGCCTGCTCATCGGTCAGATCCCAATTGCCGGTCAAGCCCGAGTAGAGCCAGGGCCAGTTGTAGATGTCATCGACGTCATCGGGATTCACGGGCTGCTCGAGACTTCGGGCGTCCACGCGACTCAAGCGCCGCAGAGCGGTGAGAAAATGCCGATCGGCGCGCGGATAGTCCTCGGTCCAACTGGTGCCGCCCTCGCGCCAATCGCGGCGTCCGCGGAATTCGAAACGCGCGTAGGGAAGCGAAGGGAACATCAACCTCGCGAATACAAACTCCGCCGGATTCTGCGCGTCGCGCGGCAAGGGGATGTCGTCGTACTGCTCGAGGCTTTCGAAAAGCCTCCAGGGGCGCTGATACGCGTACAGGCATCCGCATAGTGCGAGACCGCCTACGCTCAACCACAACGCGCTGTGCAGCTTAATCAAACGCTCCCACCCTTAGGATCTCAGGCCGGCATCAGGTCCTGATTCACCCACAACAGATTCCACGGTCGGATGGTCCAGGATACGAACACGCCGCCTTTTCCGAACGGGTCGTCTTGAATCATCCGCTCGACTTCTTCTTTGGTGTCGGCTTCGTAGATCAGAAGCCCGCCGCTATCGTCGGTGAAGGGTCCGGCCATGGCCGCTTTGCCGGCTTTCCTGAGACCCATCAGGTACTCGCGGTGGGGCGGCCGGAACTGGGCGATTTTGGTCTTGTCTGGCGTGTATTCGATCACGGCGGCGAATTTCATAGGAGGTTCTAGTGTATCCCCATCTTACCGCCGCATCCTGTGCGGCTATGGTCGGTCTTCTTGGAGCGGCAGCTTACACTGGAGAAAGTGGTTCCTTCCCGTATTAAGCCCGAAATCAAGAGTCCTGCCGGTCACTGGCCGCAGCTCCACGCCGCTATCGAAGCGGGCGCCGACGCTGTGTACTTCGGGCTGACTCATTTCACTGCGCGAGCCAAGGCCGGATTCACCACAGCCGAGCTGCCGGAAGCCATGCGAACGCTGCATCGGCGCGGGGTGAAGGGCTACGTCACGTTCAACACGCTGGTCTTCGATAGCGAGCTGCAATCCGCGGCGCGAGCCCTGGCGGCGATCGCCGAAGCCGGAGCGGATGCGGTTCTGGTGCAGGACTGGGCCGCAGTCGCGATTGCCCGCCGCATCGCGCCCGATCTCGAGATCCACGGCAGCACGCAGATGAGCATCACCAGCGTCGAAGGAGTGCGGCACGCTGTGGGGCTCGGCGTGAAGCGCATGATTCTGGCGCGCGAGCTGTCGCTCGACGAGATCCGCGCGATCCGGCAACAGACCGATGCCGAACTGGAGCTGTTCGTGCACGGCGCGCTGTGCGTATCCTATTCCGGGCAGTGCTTCTCGTCCGAGGCTTGGGGCGGACGCAGCGCCAATCGCGGCCAATGCGCGCAGGCCTGCCGGCTGCCTTACGAGATGCTGGTGGACGGCGCCGTGCAGCCTTTGGGCTATGCGCGGTATCTGCTTTCTCCCGGCGATCTGTACGCGCTGGAACAAGTACCGGAGATTGTCGACATCGGCATCTCCGCGCTCAAGATCGAGGGCCGATATAAGGACGCCGAATACGTCGCGCTCACGACACGCGCGTATCGCAAGGCTGTCGACGATGCGTGGGCTGGCCGCGATCAGTCTGTCGATCCGAAGGTTCGGGCGGAACTGGAGCAGGTGTATTCTCGCGGGCTTGGTCCGTTTTTCTTGACCGGGACCAATCATCAGGCGGTTGTAAAGGGACGGGCCCCGCGGCATCGCGGCCTGCAGGCCGGCCGGGTGAAGAGCGTGTCGCCGACGAGCGTTGTGGTGAGCCCGGAATCCGATCCCGCCGTTCCGCGTTTGAAGCCGGGCGATGGAATCGTGTTCGATGCCGCCGATTGGCGCAGCCCCGGCGAGCCCGAAGAAGGCGGTCGCATATATCAGGTGTTGCCGGCCGGCGGAAATCTGGAGCTTGCGTTTGCCAACGGAGCCGTGAACACGTCGAGGATCCGTCCGGGCGATCTGGTGTGGCGCACGCATGATCCCGAGGTCGATAAATCCGCGCGTCCTTACACGACGGCATCGACGCCTGTGAGCAAACAGAAGTTGAATGTTCGCGTCATCGCGCGCGAGGGCCAGCCGCTGGCGATCGAATGGATTCTGGGTGATCGCCACGTAAGCGTTGTGTCCGACGGGCCGCTGGGCGCGGCGCAAAGCCGCGGGATCAGCGTCGAGTTCCTGCGCGAACAGCTCGGCCGCCTGGGCAACACGCCGTATGAACTCGGCGACTTGGAACTGGTGTCCGAAGGTTCGGCCTTCGCGCCCAGTTCGCTGCTGAACCAGCTTCGAAGACAAGCCGTCGAAAAACTCGTGCAGCTCCAGTCGCAGTTGCGCGTGATCGAGATTCACGACCCGATCGACGCAGTCGCGCAGTTGTTGCCGTCGCCGAAATCGGCCACAGCGCAGGAGACGCAACTTCATCTTCTCGTCCGCACCGCGGAGCAACTGGATGCGGCCATTTCGCTCGCACCCGCCAGCATCACTCTCGATTATCTGGATCTGTACGGCTTGCGGCCATCGCTCGATCGTGTGAAAGCGGCGGGGATCGAAGCGCGCGTGGCTTCTCCTCGTGTTTTGAAACCTGGGGAACAGAGGATCGCCGATTTTCTGCTGCGCTGTGAGGCTCCGATTCTGGTGCGCTCGGCCGGCCTGCTCGAAACACTAAGGCAGGCGGGCGTCCGATTGGACGGCGATTTCAGCCTCAATGCCGCGAACGCGATTTCGGCCGACCTGCTGCTCGCCGCGGGGCTCACCAGAGTAGCGCCAACCCACGATTTGAACGCCGCGCAGATCGCCGAACTGGCCCGCGGCGTAGATCCTTCGCGCCTCGAAGCCATCGCGTACCATCATCTGCCTGTGTTCCACACCGAACACTGCGTCTTTTGCCGGTTCCTTTCCACCGGCACCAGCTATCGCGATTGCGGCCGTCCGTGCGAGAAACATCAAGTTGCGCTGCGCGATTCCAGTGGTCGCCCGCATCCCGTCATGGCCGATGTGGGCTGCCGCAACACCGTCTTCGGAGCCGAAGCGCAAGAGGCGAGCCTGCATCTGGCCGAATGGCTGGCAGCGGGCATCCGGCACTTCCGGCTTGAGTTTGCCCACGAGACGCCCGACCAGGTCACCCGCATTGGCCACGCGTTTGCCGAATTTTTCGCAGGCCGCTCGACCCCCGAGGAACTGCATCGTCAGCTCCAGCGCTGCGCTCCGGAAGGCGTAACCGAAGGCAGTCTCTTCGTTCCATCGAGCGCGCTCCTGCCGGTTTTGCAGTAACTCCGGATTTGATACAGTCGTGCCATGAAACTTCCGGGCACGCCGCTGCTACTTCTTGCGCTCGCCGTGGGACCGGCGCTGGCGCAAAAGATCGACGTCGAATTCGACGATTCCGCTGTTTTCGAACGCTACAAGACATTCCACATCGTGGACGGCCAGCTTAACGCCAAGGCTGCCGCGCTCAACAGCGAGCTCACGAAGCGCAAGATCGAAAACGAAATTCGCAAGCGCCTCACAGAGAAGGGACTGATGGAAGTGGAGAGGAACCCCGATCTGAACGTGCGCTTCACGCTGGGGCAAGCACGAAAAACGGAAGTGGAGGCTTATCCGGCCGGCTGGCGTGGGTTGGGCACTCGGCGCGTCCGCGTCGCGTATACGCAAGGGACGCTGGTGATCAATCTTCGCGACACCAGCCGCAAAGAACTCGTCTGGCGATCGATTGCGGTGGAAGAGAAGAACGATCCCATCGAGATCTCCAAGCATCTCGATGATATGGTCCGGAAGTCGATCGAGAAGTATCCGCCAAAGACGAAATGATGAGTAGGGCAGCCGACCTTGTCGCCTGCAGCAGGTTAGTGATCGTGTCCTGATCCGAACGCGGAGCGATGGTACGGAGCCGCCGGCGTCGACATCTTCTGATGCTCCGGACCCGTCGCCGGGCGCGGACCAGGGTACTTGATCAGGTCCCAGCCAACGAAGTTCTTGTTCCCGCCATAGTACGGATCGCCGAACATACCTTCGAGCGTCAGCCTGCGTGCGCGATTGAAGAACGCGCGGCCGGTGGGCAATCCTTCGGCACGATTCGTGTCGATGGCGGTGAGCACTTCGTCGCGCTTCTCGGCCGAGAGGTCAGCCAATGCCGCACCGTGCGCCCGCCGAGCATAAGCATCCACGGATTCGAGCCCTGCGATGAAGGTATCTTTCTCGGCTGCGAGATATCCCGCAAGCTGGCGATCGATATAATTCTGCGCCCCAGCGTCCACGGCTCCAGGACCATTTTCATCGCGCGGAATCAGGCGGTCAATGAAAGCCTCCAGAGTGCGGAGCTGTGCAGGCGTCAGGGCGTGCTCTGACTGCTGTCCGGATGACTTGAGCGCCGCGACCGGGACAATCGCCGCGCCGGCAATCAGAGTACGCCTGGAGAACGCCATGGAATCTACTGTTGCCCGAACATCCCGATGTACACGCCCTTCGACAGGACCTTGCCGTTCATGGCGGCCATCAGATCCGTGCGCGACGTGCTGGCAGGCAGCCCGAGCTTCGCGCTCAGAGCGAAGATTTCGAAAGTGTAGTGATGATCGCCGTGGCCTGCCGGAGGACAGGGACCGAAATAGCCGGGCTGCCCGGCGATGTTGTTCGGCTGCTTGGCCCCGCTCGGCAGATCTGCGGTGTTCGGCACGCCCGCCGGAAGACTGGTGGAATCGCCGGGGATGTCGAAGATGGCCCAGTGCAGCACGTCGTTCGTGGCCGAGCCCGCGATCACCGGATCCGGATCGTGCAGGATCAACGCGTAGCTCATGGTTCCAGCGGGACCTGCGGTCCAACTAATGGCGGGGGAAGGAACGCCCTGGCCGGCAGCGCACGTATTCGCCGCGGGAATTCTGCCGCCGTCGGCAAAGCCCGCGATGGTCATCTTGACCATGGGAGGCAGGTTGGGACCGCCCTTACCTTTGCCTTTGCCGTTACCCTTGCCGCCTTTGTCCTGGGCGATCATGGCGCCCGCGCCCGCCGCAACGATCAGCGCCAGAGCCATCATGAACCGTGTTGCTCGCATTGTTATGTTTTTTCTCCTCGTCAATTCTAGCTTCTTTTTACTATGGCACGCGTGATGTCTTTGATCGCCGGCGTGCCACACTGCTGCATGGTTCGCTGCAGTTCGGCGCGCAGAATATCCAGCACCCGTTCCACGCCTTCCTGGCCGAACGCGGTCAGCCCATAGATATACGGGCGTCCGATGCCGACCGCTCGCGCGCCCAGTGCCAGAGCCTTGTAGATATCGGTTCCGCGCCGGAAGCCGCCGTCCACCATCACCGGAATCTGGTTGCCCACGGCGTCGACGACTTCGGCCAGGCTGTCGATCGTGCTCCGCAAGGTTTCCGTCGCGCGGCCGCCGTGATTCGACACCAGCACCGCATCGACGCCATGCTCCCGGGCAAGCCGGGCATCTTCCGCAGTGTCGATCCCTTTGATGATCAGCTTCATCTTTGTGAGTTTTCGAAGGCGATCGACATACTTCCAGTCCGCCGCGGCGGGATTGATTCCGCCTTCGACACCGTCCAGGTTCGGCCGTCCTTTGAGCGATCCGACACCGTTGGTGTGACACGACAAACAGTTCCGCGTGTCGGTGCGGCGCAGCCGTTCGGCAGTCTCGGTATTGCGGCCGCCTAACAGGTCGACGGTCCAGACCAGCACAGGGCATCCCGCAGCCTCCGCCCGGCGAACGATCTTCTCAGTGCCTTCCCAGTTCACAGGCATGTAGAGCTGATACCAGAGTGGGCCGCCGAGCGCCCGGGCTACATCCTCCATCGAAGATGACGAAACGGTGGACAGAATCTGCGTCGCCTTCTTGGCTTTGGCAGCGCGCGCGACTGCGACTTCGCCCTCCGGGTTGAACATCTTCTGCCCGCCCACAGGACAAAGGAAGATAGGAGACTCCCAGGTAACACCGAATATTTCCGTCCGCAGGTCGGGTTTGGAGACATCCACCAGCCGGCGCGGGCGAAGCTGGTAATGCGCGAAGCTCTCGCGGTTGAGCTTCAGTGTGGCATCGTCGTCTACGCCGCTGATCAGGTAGCCGAGGTGCGCGGGCGGCAGCATGCCTCGCGTGAGAGCCTCGAAATCGCTCACGCTTAACGCATCCGCCGCGCGGTTGATCGCCGACGAATTTTGTTGCGCCCAGATCTTATTTTCTAAAGCGGCCGCTAGCGGACTAGCCGCTAAAAACCGCAAAAAATCGCGGCGTTTTGAGTAGGTCTGCGATGCCATCGCCGCTGATTTTATCACTTGTGGTAAGATTTCCGTACATTGTGTCGAACGTAGCCAATGGTACGTCGGAAATCTCCTCGCAAACCGGGCGCACCGTCCTGAACCTGCGTGAGATGCTTCTCCGTGGCGATTTTCAGCATGGAGAACGCCTGTCGGAGCTACCCCTGGTTGCGCGTTTGGGTGTTTCGCGGACTCCTATCCGGCTGGCTCTCGACCGGCTCGCGAACGAGGGACTTCTCGATATCGTACCTACGGGCGGTTTTGTGGTTCGCGCCTTCACGTTGACCGATGTGAGCGATGCCATCGACATGCGTGGCTTGGTGGAAGGCGCCGCAGCCCGGCTCGCTGCAGAGCGATATCAGGATCCCAGCGAGCTTTCCTCGCTCCGCGCGCTGCAGGAGCAACTCGAACGAGTGATGCCGATCGATCCGCAGCTCTATCCCTCCATCGATTCGTTCGCGCACTATTTGGATTTGAACGAGGCGTTCCATTCGGCATTGGTCGACCTGGCGAGGAGTCCGATGCTGCGAAGGACTTTCGATCGAATGCTATCGCTGCCTTTCGCATCGCCCAGCGCGACGGTATTCGCGCGGCTCAAGCTGCCCAAGGCGAAAGAGCTGTTGACGGTGGCGCACGATCATCACAATGCGATCATCGACGCGATTTTGAAGCGTCAGGGGATGCGCGCCGAGGCTCTCGCGCGCGAGCACGCCGGTCTCGCGCACCGGAACCTGGATGCCGTTCTGGCCGCCGACAAGCAATTTCTGAATTCGGTTCCCGGCGCATCGCTTATCCGCGTGCCGGATGAGTATGGAAGTGTTTCGCAGGGCAAATAGTGTAGGGTCGGGCCCGCTTGCGGGTGAACACGCCTCGCCCGCGTTGTTAATGCGTCAAAGCGTACATCACATAATTAATGCCGATATTAATCGCCAGATGTGAGTACTGCTCCGGATAGCCGGGATCGTCCGCATATTCCCACGCATCGCCCAGATCCGAGTTAGGTGTGATAGCGGCCTCGATGCGGCCCTTGTCGTCGTAAATGGCGCGCCAGTAGGGAGTATCGCCGCCATTCTGCGCTCCGCGGCCGTACAGGCCCCAGGCCCCGAGAATCTGGAAGCGGTTATTCAGGTCGTACAGAATGTGAAACGCCGTGTCGTCCTCCGGAATATCGACCGGTGTCTTTCCCGGCAGGACGCGGCCCATGCTTTGCATGAACACGTCCCACTCGTAAGGTCCCCAGAAATCATCGCACCAGAAGAACCCGCCGCGAGCCAGGTAATCGCGCATCTTGGCAGCCTGCTTATCCGTGAGATCCCACTCGCCCGGCCGTACCGCGTACAGCATCGGCCAGTTGTAGGCGTCGTCTTCGTCGTCCAGGTTCACAGGCTGTTCCACCGGACGCGCGTCGATACGCGTGAGGCGCATCACCGCGGTCAGAAAATGACGATCGGCGCGGGGATAATCCTGCGTCCAACTGGACATGCCGTTCGCCCAACCGCGCCGCCCGGAACGATCAAAGCGCGCGCCGGGAGCAGGCGGATACATGAGCCTTGCGAACACCCATTCGGATGGTTTCTGAGCGCCCTCAGGCAGCGGAAAGTTGTTGTATTCGATGGCGGGATACTCGCGGAACTCACGCTGCCACGCGTACAGCGATCCTACGAAGACGGCGACGCCCGCCAGCAGCAGGAGGATGTATCGACGGCTCATGGCAGACCAATTCATCCAGAGGATAGCACCCCGGCGGCCTTCGCACGCGCTAGCATAGGTGGGACAAGGAGCTTCGGTGTGATGCCTGAAAATGCTGCCGCGAAAGCCACGACCCTGTTGACGCTAGCCACATCCACCGAAACCGATGCGAGCGGTCCGTTCACTCGGATCCGCTGCACAGGCAAGCTGGTCACTAGCTCTACCGGACTCCTGCAGACCGAAGTCCGCAGCCTGCTTCCGGCGACGAAGCGCATCGTGCTCGACCTCACCGATCTCGGCTACATGGATAGCAGCGGGCTTGGATCGATCATCGGGCTGTATGTATCGGTAAAGAGCGCGGGCAGTCGTCTGGAACTGATCAACCTGAGCGAGCGCGTGCGGCAACTATTTAGCATCACGAATGTGCTGAGCCTGTTCGAGGTGTGCGGCGAACAGAACATCCGGCTTCCGTAGCTTTTTCCGGAATCTGCTCTGTAAAATTCCCTCGGTACCGAGCTCGCCATACTGAAATCCAAGGGCTTAGCGCTGGCATTTCAATTGCTATCCGGATCGCACTGGAGGTGTCACCGATGGAATCTAGCGATCGACCTGTGCCTGTTTCGAGCCGGCCGAGCGGCCCCGTTTACATTCTGATGGGGGTACTCGCGTGTGCGGCTTTAATCGCTACGGCGTACCTATATCGCGAGAAGAGACAGACGCAGGAGCTGACCGCGACGAATCAGTCGCTCAGCACCACGCTGGCGCAGCTCCAGAATCGAATTCAGGATTTGACGCAGCGCGTCGACGAAATGAAGAGCGCACCCGCAGTGACGGCTCCCGTCGCTACTGTCCAACCGCGTCCCGCGAAAGCCGCTGTGGCGAAGGCTCCGCGTCCGGCCGTGCGGCGGACCCCGCCTCGCGAGGATCCGCGCTTCAAGGAACTGCAGGGCCAGTTGTCGGATCAGCAAAAGCAGCTTGCCAGCACCCGAGAGGATCTCAATAAGACCCGGGATGATCTGAACGGCGCGCTGAACAGCACGAAAGACGAGCTTTCCGGTTCGATCGCCAAGACGCACGACGAACTGGTGGCTCTCCAGCGGCGCGGCGAGCGAAACTACTACGAGTTCGAGCTCAACAAGTCCAAGCAGTTCGAACGGGTGGGCCCGCTGCGGCTATCCCTTCGCAAGGCCGACACCAAGCACAAGCGCTTCGACGTGAACATGCTGGTGGACGACAATCAGCTTCAGAAGAAGGGCGTGAATCTTTACGAGACCATCTGGATCAACACTGGCGATCGTCCACAGCCTATGGAACTGGTGGTCAACCAGATCGCCAAGGATCACATCCAGGGTTATCTCAGCGAACCGAAGTATAAGAAGTCGGAACTGAGCCAGACGGCGGATTCAACCGCTCGGCCTTAAGAAAAAACTTCGGGCCGGCACGCACTGCCGCATGCGGGCCCCTACGATCCCGCCATTATTCCGGCCGGATCGTCACCGTACGCTCGAGCAGCGTGTTCAGTCCGCCGACCACGGTGATCTTCTCCACCTTGTCGGCGATCTTTTCCAGCGACTCGAGTTCCTTCAGGCGCACCAACAGAGGGTTATCCTCCATCAGCTTCGCCGTGTTGAGCAGCGACCGCGTAGCGGCCGTCTCTTCGCGCCGGCGGATCAGGTTGGCCTGCGCCTGCTTTTCCGCCGTCACCACCTGGTTGAGGATGTCCCGGATGTCTCCAGGCAGGATGATGTCCTTGAGAGCCACGGCTCCCACGCGAACACCATACAGCTCCATCTCGCGGCGAACCTCGGCGAATACTGTCTCGTCGATATCCGTCTTATCCGCGAGCACCTCTTCCAGAGTGCGCTTGCCCAGCGTCTGCCGGACAGCGATCTGCAGAGCCCGGTACAGAGTCTCGTTCACGTCCTTCACTCCGGAACGGGCCGCGGCGACGTTCACGATCTCATATACAGCCGAGATGTTCACGCGCACCGTAACCTTATCCTTCGTGAGGATCTCCTGACCCGGGACCTCTACCGTCTGACGCCGCATTTCGAGCACATCGATACGAGGCGCCATCACCGCGTTCCAGAAGCCATACGTTCCGGCTCCCAGCTCGCGGGTCAGGCGCCCGTCGATGTACACGAGGCCGCGCTTCCCCTCTTCGATCAAGGTGAAGGTCGCGAGCGACTCGCGGCCCAGGCGCGCCAGCGCGGAGATGATCCGCTCCGGCACCTCGGGGTCATTGCGCGCGTCGATCAGCGCGAACGTCACCTCGACCGCGCCGCGCCAGAACAGCACACGCTTGGCGGGCGCGATCACGCGCGCAACCTTGCCGTCGAGGTACACCACGGCTACTTGAGAGTCCGTGGTCTCGACCACGGTGAAGTAGCGCGCGGCCAGCTCGGGCTTCTGGGTCACGATGAAATCGGCCCACTCGTTTACGAACACCAGCCCCGTGATGTCGAAGCGGACCAGCTCCACGCCGAAGGCGAAGATCCAGTACTCGCCGGGACCCAGAATGTTCTCGAAGCGCCGCTTGCGGATCACCAAAACGCGCTCGTTATCGCCAACAAGAATTTTGCGTAGCATGTTCCTTCCCTCCTTCAGTTGAAAATTGCAGTTGAAAACCGCAGTTTAAAATCGATGAAGAGTTCTCCAGACTTCGCTTCACGGATTCTCCACGGGCCAAACCATAGCCGATGCGACACGAGCACATACGGTTAGGCGGGCAAGCCCGCCTGTCATGAGCCGGTTGAACGCAATCGGCAGTTTCAGAGAAGCGCAGAGCGGGAAATTCGCTGCCCGTCACGCCATTACGGCACGTGAGGGCGGAAGCGAAGCCTGGATTACTCGGTTGCTTTGCTGTTTACGCAGCGTGGCGGGAAAACGGGATTCGAACCCGAAACCTACAGATCCAGAGTCTGTTGCTCTACCGTTGAGCTATATCCCAGTGGATGCAGAAGGTCCCCATCACCGCCGGCATACGGTTCCTCAGAGAGGCCGTACCAGCGAGGCGCGTTTTTGTATGGCGCGAACCTCGGCTATAGGCGATCATGGTTGGTTTCCTCCAGCCAGACGATCATAACCCACTTGTAAGTGGTGGTCAAGAGAAATTTCGCCGAAATCTTACAGGTTGCCAAGGAAATTCAAGCTGGATAAACTCGGGTGCATGAAATGGGCGATGTTGCTCGCGAGCGCGCTCTCCCTGGCCGCGCAGAGTCCCTACCAGGATCGCTTCATCACCGTGAACGGCCTGCGCCTGCATTATCTCGACTGGGGCTCCCCTGAGAAGCAGCCGTTCATCATGCTCCACGGCATCGGGCGCGTCGCGCATTCCTTCGACCACATCGCGCCGCGATTCAACCAGGACTATCACGTCATCGCGATCGACATGCGCGGACACGGCGACTCGGCCTGGTCGCCCGAAGGCGCTTATCTGGTGGAGGATTACGCCAAGGACCTGGCGGCGTTCATCGAGCAGCTCAATTTGCGCAACGTGATTCTGCTGGGAAATTCCACCGGTGGTCGCGTGGTTCAGGTCTACGCCGGGATGCATCCCGAGCGCATGGCGAAGCTGGTGGTGGAAGACGTGGGACCGGAACGAACCAATGAGATCGCTTCCGCGTTCGCCCGCCGGGTCGAGCAGGAGGACAAAGGCTGGGCGTCAGAAGACGAGCTGGTCGCTTCGCTGATGCGCGGCGGAAGCACGGTGTCCGAAGAACTGCAGCGCAACTACGCCCATTTCGGCAGCAAACGCCGCGAGGACGGTCGCATCGTGTGGAAGCGCGATCCCAATCTGGTGAAGGGATTCGTGCCCACCGAACTGTGGGCCCAGGTGCTGAAAATCACTTGCCCGACCATCTACATCCTGGGCGGCGCGAGCAGCATCGTGCCTCCGGAAACGCAAAAGAAGTTGAACGCGAGCCTGCCCGCGGTAGAGATCGTAACCATGCCCAAGCTAGGTCACTATCCGCATCAGGAAGCGCCGGAAGATTACATCCGGATCGTGCAGGCGTTCCTGGCCGGCCGTTAGTGCGTGATCGCGTACATCAGGTAGTTGATTCCGTAGTGATACGCGAGAGTGGTCATGCCCTCGGGATAATACGGCACGTCGGCGAATTCCCAGGCATCGCCGATGTCGGTGTCGAAATTCACCGCGACCACCATACGGTTCTTCGGGTCATTCATCGCGCGCCACGCGGACTTAGTTCCCGGCGGCTGGTAGACTCTGCCATCTCCGCCCAAATGCCGCGATCCGGGAATGAACATCAAATCCTTTGCCTGGATGTCGTAGAGAACGTGCATGACCGAATCATCCAGCGCGATATCGGTGATGGGCTGACCGGGCAACACGCGGTTCATGGCTTCCGCAAACACTTCCCACTCTTGAGACCCGTTCTGATCCCAGAAATCGTCGGTCATGAGGAAGCCGCCGCGCAGCAGGAACTCCCGCAGGCGCGACGTTTCTTCGTCGGATAGCTCCCAGTAGCCGACCTGCGTCGCGTAGATCCACGGATAGTCGAAGATCCTGTCATCGCGCAGCGAGACATGCTGCGGATTCCCCGCATCCATGCGCGTCAGCCGCTGCACGCCTTTGGTGAAGTGCTCGTCGGCATCCGGCCAATCCTGGCCCCACCAGCCCGATGCTCTGCCGCGTCGCGATCCGAACCCGAAGCCGCGATTTCCGCCCGCGTCGGTATACTCCATGCGCAGAAAATGGAACTCGGCCTTCTCGGGAAATTCGGATTCCGCCGCATCTGAGGTGAATCCGCCGCCGCCTCGAAAACGGCCGAAACGCTGAGAGAAGGCCACTGCGGCCAGGCCCAGAAGGCCCGCTGCAATCAGGACGATTCGGATGCGACCCATTCTCATCTCGTGTTCTACATTGTAGCCCCACTTGCACCGGCGACCGTCAGCACGTGGGTATTCTGGAGAAATGGAACTGCGGCGCTTAACCGAACGCGATGTCGAAGCGCTTTGGAACCTGAGGCTGCACGCTCTGGAATCGGTGCCTGAAGCTTTTGGGGAATCGGCCGACGAGCATCGCCGGATGTCGATCGAGGCATACGCCCACAGGCTCCGCGGCGGCGACGAAAATTTCGTGATCGGCGCTTTCGCCGGTTCCGAGTTGGTCGGGATGGTCGGATTCTATCGGGAACTGCGGTTGAAGCGGCGCCACACCGGCGGCATCTGGGGGATGTTTGTCGCGCCGTCATGCCGCGGCCAGGGTGTAGGCGCGGCCTTGATCCAGGAAGCGTTGACCAGGGCTAGGGCGATCCCCGGTCTTCGCAGTGTTCACCTCTCCGTGACGGCGAACCAGGCATCCGCACGCAGGCTGTACGTGAGTGCGGGATTCCGCCCCTATGGAACCGAGGCGGAAGCCCTGATGGTCGGCGACCGGTACATCGACGAGGAACACATGATCCTCAGGTTCTGATCCGGCTTTGCGAAGCTCTTATGCAGGTTCTTCCGCAGCACTGAGGCTCGCCGGCGTTCGGCGAAGCGTTCTGCGCAACATCGGCCAAAGCGTTGTGAAGAGACCCACGGCACACCCGGATCCGAGCCCTGTGAGCCAATCGAACGAGCGTGGCGCGTCGGGCTCCTGGGGCATACTCGCCGGGTCCAATAGTTCGAGCCTCACGTCCTGCCCTCGGTTCGCCAAATCCTTCAACAGCAGGATGGTTCCTAGCTTTTGGGTGACCGATTCGTATTCTTTGCGCTGCTGATCACGCTCGAGAACAAGAAGGTCATAGCGTGGGTCGGACGATGGTGTAGCCTTCACTTTGGCGCTCGCCTGTAACCAGGACTTGCTTAGTACATCGGCTTCGTCTTTGAAGAACTGAAAACTCGCGAACGCCGTATTGGATTGGTCTCCGATGTTCTGGCTGATGAGTCTGCTGACCAAGTCTTGAGTTACCTTGTTCGCAAGCAGGCGGTCAGGATATGTGAAGGCGACCCGGATGACCTTGGGACCCGCGAGTTCCATGCGGACCGACTTCCGAAACCCCTCGACGACGTCTTCCATCGGCTCACGGCTCCGTTCGCCGCGATAGAGTTCGAAGTTATTTACGATCGTCGTAAGCACGTTGCGGGAAAGGACCATCGGCCTCTCCCTTTCGAGGAGCCTCTCGACGTCAATGGTATCGTGCGGCAGGAAATCCAGGGATACCGCCGGCGGCACCAGGCGCACGGTCGCTTCGGAGGTATAGGGCGCCGGGACCAGCACCGATACGAGCCAGCCTGCGGCGAGGCCGACAACGGACCAAGCCCCAATTCGTATCCACCATCGTTGCGAGATGGGAAATCGGACGAGCTCTCGGAAGAAAGAATACATACGAATCCTCCCTCAGACAACACACGACTAACGAAAAGCGATTTTAGATTTGCGCTCTTCTTCGGCCTTGATTCCGGGGCCGAAAAGATTCTCGAAGAAACCTTCCTTCACCAGGCGGTCCACCAGGCCGTTATCGATCACCTTGTGAAAATCGTACGCGCGCATCTGCGCGCCAATCTGCGGATCGGCCACGTGCTCCAGGATGTACTTCACCGCGGCGTCCGGAAGGTAGGGCACGCGCTCATAGGTGTTGACCTGCTTGTAGTGATCGTAGGTGCGCTCGAGTTCGGCCGGATCCTGCTTGTCCCATGCCTGATACGCCTTCAGCGCGAATGCCTTGTCGTCATAGAAGCGCTTGATGGCTTCGGCGTGGGCTTTCATCAGCAGTTCGGGGAGTTTGGGATTCGCGGCGATAGTGGCTTTCCGGAATAAATACACGGCGGGAGCGTAGATGTCGTCGTAATCGCTGATGTTGCCCAGGTTGCTGTACGCTTGCGCCTCGAGCTTGAAGTACACGGGCGCCGTGAGCATCGTCGCGTCGATCCGTCCGGTGAGTAGAGCGGTGGCGCGCGTGGTGACGTCGCCGCCGGTGGGAACCCACTGGACGTCGCGCGGTTTCAATCCCGCCTTGGCGATCAAGCCGTTCGTGTAGTTGTAAGGCGCATCGCCCACCTGGCTCACGCCGATGCGCTTGCCTTTGAGATCCTGAACCCGCTTGATGTCTTTGGTCGCCATGAGGGCGAAGAGACTTTTCTTATACGGACTCCCCAGAATGATCAGCGAGCCGTCTTTGTAAGCCGCCGTCATGGATTGCTCCAGGGTGTATGGAGTCATCACGGCTTCGCCGCTGACCACCATCGCGATGCCCGCGGGATGAATGGCGAAGACCAGGTTCGCGTCCAGACCGTACTTTTGGTAATAGCCGCCCTCTTTGGCGATGTACATCGGCCAGACCTGGCCGGTGCGGGTGGCGTAGTTGATGGTGATTTTCTGGAGCGGCTGAGCGGAGATCCCAGAGGCTAGCGCGAGAACCGAAGCGACTAGTGCTGCATTTTTCATTCTGACTCCTGTCTCCTGACTTCTGACTCCTTCAACACCACCGAGCGAAGCCCATGGCGCTGCCGGTTCCGGCTTCGGAACGGTAGCAGGGAACGTAATCCACCAGGCTCATTTTAAGACCCGCCTCCGCCATGGCGCCTGCGACGACGATCCAGTTCTTGATTTCGGAAGTACCCGCCTGGAACATGTTCTCCGGAACGGCGGCGAGTTTGGCCGCATCGCCCGCCTGCATCGCGTCGATCAGTTCACGATCGAACGATTCATCCAGCACGAAATGCGTCATGCCGCCGGATGCGATGAAGGCGACCTTGATATCTTCAGGCCAGGACGATACCGCGCGTGCGAGCGCACGGCCGAACTGGAAGCATCGCCCGGCGGGCGGCTGGTTCGGCGGATAAAACGTGTTCACCAGCACCGGCACCTGCAGCGGGACCTTGTCTCGCATGATGCGGCGATACACGAATCCATACGCATGCGGCACGGCGTTCGATCCGATCTCGCCGGTCGGCAGCTTGGTGAGTTGCGAGACGTCGAATCCGTCCGTGACAGCGCTCTGGATAATGTGTTTGCCGAGTTCGGGGGCGCACGAATAATCCGTGTGAACGGACGGCGTGCGATCGGCCTCGGCGCGCGCCACGGCGGGATTCAGCTTCGCCAGAAATTCGGGTGACCGGGGATGTCCTTCCACGTGATCACCCCAGAAGACGGCCAGCGCCGGTACGTGCTGATCGGTGAAAATCTCCATCTGGTCGTTGCCGACGACCACCGCGATATCCGGGCGGTGTTGATCGAAATAGTCGGCGAGCTGGCGAATCGCGTTTTGGTTGCGGTTGTGCCGTTCCAGCATCACTTCCGGCGTGATCTGATCGGCGATATGCGCATCTTTTCTCAACGCGACCATCTCGTCGAACGTGTAGGTCTTGCCGCGGTAGAAATGCCGGGCCTGGCGATCGAACGAGACACGATCCTGCCAGTACTCGGGCGGGATCGAGAGCATGGGGCCGTGCGAGGTGCCGAGTCCGAAAGAGATTCTCGCCATCTGGCTTACTTTACTCCATGCCGGCGTAAGACTTCTTGCACTGCCTCCGTGCCTCCCAGTTGGTCGGGTGGGCGCGCACCTGCTTGTAGCAGAACTTCGACAGTCGCCGTATAGTCGCCGGCATCCCGATACCATCCGTTCTGCGATCCGTGAAGCGCCCAGTTCAGCGGCGTGACTCTGTAGTCGTTGTCGGAATTCTCGATCGGCGCGCCCTGGGCCAGAAGCTGCCGAACCAGTTCGGCCTGTCCGTGCCACGCCGCCCAATGCAGGGGCGTCGCATGATGCTGTCCGAAGCTTTCGACGGGCAAACCGGCGATCAACATCAGGCCGGCTGCGATCGGGTCATTGTTCCGGGCGGCGTGCGCGAGTTGCCGTTTACCCTCGGCGGGGAGCGTGGCAGCGAGATCGGGATTCTCGGCGAGCAGCGCCTTCACCAGCTCTTCATCGTGCAGCCAGCAGGCGTTGACCAGCCGCTCGTCGGCAGGACTTCGATCCATCAGCAGCTTGAGTACTTCCGCGTGACCGAATTTTTGGGCCACCTGGCACGCGGACACGTGCCACCCAAGCTCCCATTGATAAATGGTGCCGCCGGAGTGGAAGTTAGTCTTTGGGAAATGCTGATCGTTCACGCGCATGCGAATGCACTCGGGATCCGCCTGCAGATGTTTCTCGGCCAACTCGCGATCACCTAGCGCGGCAGCCATCAGAATGTCCGATTTCGCGCCGCGCTGGATCAAGAACCGTGCGACCTCGGGGCGCGATCGCACCATGTACTGCGCCGGCGTCGATTCGTGATCGATGTCGCGGGCGTTGATATCGGCGCCCCGATCAAGCAGGTACTCGGCGATCTCGACGGTCGAGGAGAAGTGCAGCGGCGTTTGCCCGTCGCCGCCCCGCGCGTGAACCAGAGCAGGATCCGCCGCGATCAGTTCCTTCAGCCGATCGAGCATGCCCAGCCGCGCCGCCGCGTGTGCGGTGACGATCGCTCCGCGTTGAATCGCGATGCGGGCCACGGCGGGCTCGGCATGATCCAGCAGCCCGAATCCACCGGCCCACCATTTGCTTCGAGCGTTGATGTCCGCGCCCGCTTGGAGCAGCGTATCCAGCATCGCCTCGCTGCGGACCCACAAGATCAGCGGCGATTGGAAATGAGAGATCGGCTCGTTGATCCCGGCTTTCAACTCCGGCGACTTGTCGAGCAACTGCCGGAACCCCGCGACGTCGTCGCTCTGCAGAGCCTTATTGGCCAACGGTAAGGCTTCGGCTAATGACAACACCATGCTTCCTCAACCCACGAATGCGATCACTTCGCATTGGACCAGCATTCCCGGCGGCAGATCGGGCGCTGGAAACGTGTGGCGAGCGGGACGCGAATGCGGATCGGGAAACATCGCCAGCCATTCTTTGTTGACGTGCGGGCGCAGAGCGCGATCCTTGATCCACACGTTGATCTTGGCGATATCCTCCGGGGTAGCGCCCGCGGCCTTCAGAATCTCGCGCACGCTCGAAAACATCTGCGCGCACTGGGCTTCGATGCTTTCGGGATATTTCCCCGTAAACGGCTCCTTGCCGGAAACGCCGCTGGTGATCAGAAACGGGCCGACGCGGCACGCCGCGGGAATGGGATTATCATGCTCAAACCCAGGTATTTCGATGCTTACGCGTCTGCTCATATGTTTGCGACCCTTTATAATAGCCGAAGCATGGGACCACTCGCCTCCATTCGCGTGCTCGATTTGACACGCGTGCGTTCGGGGCCGACCGCGGTGCGCCAGCTTGCCGATTGGGGCGCCGATGTCATCAAGATCGAGCAGCCCGGGCAGGACGACGTCGATCCCTTCGGAGGCGGCGAGCGCCATAGTCCCGACTTCCAAAACCTTCACCGCAACAAGCGCAGCCTCACGCTGAATCTCAAGACACCGGAAGGCGTCGCGATTCTGAAACGTCTCGCCAAAGATGCCGACGTGCTGATCGAGAACTATCGGCCCGATGTGAAGCGGCGGCTGGGCATCGATTATCCGGCCATGCGCGCGGTCAACGAGCGCCTGGTCTATGCGAGCATTTCGGGATTCGGCGAGGACGGCCCTTATCGCGACCGCCCGGGATTCGATCAGATCGCGCAAGGCATGGGCGGATTCATGTCCGTCACGGGGCTTCCGGGGCAGGGCCCGGTGCGCGCGGGCATCCCGATCGCCGATCTCTGCGCGGGAATCCTGTGCGCGCAGGGCGTGCTACTGGCGCTCGTCGAACGGCAGACTTCGGGCGAGGGCCAGTGGGTCACGACGTCGCTGCTCGCCGCGCAGATTTTCATGCTGGATTTCCAAGCCTCGCGCTGGCTGAACGCGGGCGAGGTCCCGAAGCAGGCCGGCAACAATCATCCACTGTACATCCCCACAGGAGCTTTTAAGACCGCGGACGGCCACATCAACATCGGCGCCAGCGGTCAGAAGATTTGGGAGCGGCTGGCTCCCGCGATAGGCGCTCCGGAACTGCTCGACGATCCGCGATATACGAACGCCGACCTTCGTTCTGAAAATCGCGATGTGCTCACAGCGGAGATCGAGCGGCATTTGGCGTCGGCAGATAGCGCGACGTGGATCGAACGCCTGAACGCCGCCGGTGTGCCGTGCGGCCGAATCTATTCCGTGGATCAGGTTTTCGCCGATCCGCAGGTGGAGCACCTGAAGATGGTGGATGAGATCGAATCGCCGGTCTTTCATCCGTTAAGGGTGGTCGCGCAGGCGGTACGGCTGTCGCGCACGCCGCATGAGTTACGCAGGCGGCCGCCGGAGCCCGGCGAGCACACGGACGAAATCCTCGGATCGCTGGGGCTCGCGCCCGCGGAAATCGCCGATCTGCGGAGCAGGGAAATCGTTTAACAGTGGACAAAATTCTTTCGAAGGTTGACGGCGCGATTGGGACGCTGACGTTCAATCAGCCCGAGCGGCATAACGCGATGTCGCTCGACATGTGGCGCGCTGCGACTGCGGTGCTTGAGCAATTCGAAAAGGATGCTGCGGTGCGAGCGATCGTGCTCACCGGCGCGGGCGGCAAGGCATTCGTCTCGGGCGCCGATATTTCGAAGTTCGAAAGCGAACGCGCGACGGTTGACGCAGTGCTCGAATACAACGCGGCGGTAGATCGCTTCGGACAAGCGCTATGCGAGTCTTCGAAGCCGACCATCGCGATGATCCGCGGCTACTGCATCGGCGGAGGCGTGGGGATCGCGGTGTGCTGCGATCTTCGCATCGCCAACGATGCCGCACGCTTCGCGGTGCCGGCGGCCAAGCTCGGCCTGGGCTATGGATACGCGAACGTTCGCCGGATCATGGATCTGGTGGGTCCGCAGTTCACAACGGAGATGCTGTTGACGGCTCGCCAGTTCGATGCCGCTCAAGCCGAGCGGAGCGGTCTGGTGAATCACATGATCCCCGATGCCGAGATCGAAAGCTACGTGCGCGACCTGGCCGAGACCATCGCCGGCAATGCCCCGTTGACGATCCGCGCCGTGAAGCGCATCGTGCGAGAATTGCGGAGCGACGCGCCCGACGCCGAGGCCTGCGACGCCTTGGTCCGGCAGTGTTTCGAGAGCGCCGACTATCGCGAAGGGCGCAAAGCTTTTATGGAAAAGCGCAAACCGAATTTTACCGGCAGTTAGGCCGCTCCCTCTGGTCGCGGTTCTGTCGGGCATTGATAGCGAGATCGGAACAGAACCGCGCGCGCCAGCAAGCGGCCAGGAGCTTATGAGAGCCATCTATATCGAACAAACCGGCGGACCCGAGGTGCTGCGCCTCGGCGATCGTCCCACGCCCGAATTGCAGAAGGACGAAGTGCTAGTGAAAGTCGCCGTATCAGGCGTCAATTTCACCGACCTCAACCAGCGCAGCGGCATTAACAAGATTCCGGTCCCCGCGGTTCTGGGATCGGAAGGCGCCGGGACCGTCGAGCGTTCGAACTCGGATGCGTTCAAGCCCAGCGATCGCGTGGCCTGGTGCATGGTGCGAGGATCGTACGCGGAATACGCGGCGGTTCCCGCAAAGATGCTGGTGAAGATCCCCGATGGCATCGACTTCCGCACGGCGGCGGCCGCGATGCTCCAGGGCATGACCGCGCATTACCTGTCGCACTCGACATTTCCGCTCAAGAGCGGCCACACCGCGCTGATTCACGCCGCCGCGGGAGGCACCGGACGCCTGCTGGTCCAGATCGCCACAATGCTGGGTGCGCGCGCGATCGGCACAGTGGGGACCCCCGCCAAGGCTCAGTTAGCTCGCGACGCGGGCGCCACGGATGCGATTCTCTATGACCAGGTCGACTGGGTCGCCGAGGTGAAGCGGCTGACCGACGGCAAGGCCGTCGACGTGGTTTACGATTCCGTCGGCAAGGCGACGTTTCTCAAGGGGCTGGACTGCCTCAAGCCGCGCGGCATGATGGTCCATTTCGGCGTGGCCAGCGGCCAGATCGAGCCGTTCGACACCCGAGGCCTGACCACCCGCGGATCGCTGTTCCTGACGCGTCCTACGCTCAACACGCACATCTCGGATCCAAAGGAGCTTGCGTGGCGTTCTAGCGATGTGTTCCGCTGGATCTTGGAAGGCAAGCTCAAACTGCGGATCGATCGCGAATATGCGCTCGCTGACGCCGCAAAGGCCCACGCGGACCTCGAGGCCCGCGCGACCAGCGGCAAGGTTTTATTGCAAATCTGATTAATCTACTGGCAGCCGTTGACGCGCGATCCGGGAGACTAGTGCGAAAGTGATTTTTCGGCTGGATGGCGGGAATTAATCCACTCCGCCATCAATCCTAAGATGATCAGAACGCGCCGGCGCCAAGGATGGCGGCACAATACATGATTGCGGCAAATGCCGCGTATCCTCCGGATAGGCCCGTCGGATCGCTTCCGCTCTCTCTGTTGGGATTCAAAATCGGGTCTAAGACGACTGCGATTATCACTGCGAGCGCAACCGCCCACACGCCTCCCCCAATTCGAACCAACCAACTCTTGGGGTGAAGGAAGCAGCCCGCCGGTATCAGCAGAAGGCCTAAGGCGAAGCAAGCTCCTAGGACAGCATAGATAGCACCCGCGTAAGCGTCAGCTTTATCTGTCAACAGCAATAGCCCAAAGGGTGCAATATAGGCCACCGGGGCAGAGCAAAGGAGCACAACGCCTGCCAGCATCAAACGCTGATACCATCTCGGCCAACGATTCATACGCACCCCAAAGAGGCGTATCGTCAGCGGCGGTCCAACTGATTAGCCGCGAACTACTGGCAGCCGTTCACGCCCTTGGTCAGGCAGATCGAGGACGTGATATCGGGCGGAATGGGCAGACCCTTTTCCGCCATCAGCTTCTTGATCAGAGCGGCAGTCTCCGGGTGAGGGATAGCCGACTGCACGCCCACGCGAACCAGACCCTGCGAGTAGTGCAGCGGGACCCAGGTCAAACCCTTCATCGCGCCGTTCACCGTATCTCGGCTGCCGTTGTCGCGGGCCGTGAGATCGGCGCCATGATCCACCAACATCTGGACGATTTCATTGCGGCCCTTGTGCGCCGCGCCGTGCAGCGCCGTACGGCCGTCTTCGTCGTGGATGTTCGGATCCAGGCCCAGGTCCAGCAGCATCTTTACCGTCTCCACGTTTTGCTCGCGCGACCATTCGTAGGTCACACCCTCAACCCAGGCGATGCCCGAAGCCACGGCCAGTGGCGTGACGTTGTGCTGCGTGGCTAGCTTGGGATCCGCACCCTTGGCCAGCAACAGCTTCATCAGCTCGACGTCGCTCGATTGCGCGGCGCGCAGGAACGGGGTGGCCCCCTCTTCGATCAGCCATTGCATGGTGAAGTTCGTACGCGTTTCGGTGCTATCCCCCACGCAAGTTGTCGCCGTGGATGCCGTGCCGCAAACGCGGACGTTTACATCGGCATTCTTGGCCAGCAGCAGTTTGATGAACGCCAGATGGTCCATATCCGGCTTGCGGACCGGATAGTCACCGGTTTCGATATTGCGATTATCCGTGGCCAGATACAGCGGCGACCAGCCGCCGTTATTCCGGAGATTCGGATTGGCGCCGTGATCCAGCAGATAAGCGCCGATCAGGTAATGCCGGTTCTGGGTAGCGGTAAGCAGCGGGGTCCAACCGTAGTGCGTCTGCTGATTGACGTCCGCACCGGCTTCGACCAGTTCCTTCACGCACGCCATGCAATTCTCACGCGCGGCAAACACCAGCGGGGTGATCCCGCCGCCATCGGTGTCGCGCGTTCGGCCGAACGCAAATTCGGCGGCCGCAGCATCCAGCGCCGCCACTTGGTCTTCTTCCGCGGCAGCGCCGTCGCCGGCCTTAGCCTGTTTACCTTGCTTGCCTTGGCCCGCAGCGCGTCCGCCTTGCTTGCCTTGGCCCGCGCCGCGACCCTGCTTGCCTTGTCCGCCAGCGAAGCCGCCGGCGCCCTGCGTGGATTCCAGTCTCTGCTTGACCGTCGGAGCCAGATACGCGCGATTCCCTTTGGTATCGAAAGCCGAGGCGGCCTTGTAATCCGCGCCATTGGCCAGGAGCACTTTGATTGCTTCCGGATGCGATTGCTCGGCGGCCCACATCAGCGGCGTCGTGCCGCGAAGCTTTTCCTTCGCGTTCACGTCGGCCTTCTGGTCGATCAGAGCCTTGATCGCCTCCGGGTTGCCGTTGCGGGCGGCGAACATCAGCGGAGTCTCGCCGTTCGGACCGGTCTCATTCGGATCGGCGCCCGCCTTGAGCAGCTTCTGGATCATCGCCGTGCTGCCGTTGATGCACGCAAGGCGCAGAGCCGTGGCTCCATCGCGATTCGGCTTCTTCACGTCCGCTCCGGCAGCGATCAGCAGATCGGCCATTTCGGAATCGTTCCGATAGGCGGCCCACTGAATCGCGGTAGCGCCGTCCGCTTGCGGCAGGTTCACGTCCGCCTTCTGCTTGATCAGCGTTTGCACGGCGGCTTTATCACCCTTCATGGCGGCGTCCGCCACGGGGCTGTTCGCGGCGTTGAGAACGGTGAGATAGATGGCCGGAACCAATACTACGGCGGCCGCTGCCACGGCGTGTCGTATACGCATCGTCGATGATCTCCTGAGCATGAGCGAATAGAATGTCAAAGCGGACGATTAGACTGCGAGTCCCGCGAGCGGGCCCGTGCTATCGTCTCCGATCTTGTCTTGATGTACCCCGAACATATCCAGGACGCTCAACAGCAGATTGGCTGTCGTCACGGTCTTGGTCGGGAAGTTGAGATGCCGTCCACCCTTGAGCTTGCCGCCCGCGCCGCCCGCCAGGATGTAGGGGACATCGTAGTGCAGGTGCTGGTTGGAGTCGCCCATGTTGGTGCCGTAGAGCACCAGGGTGTGATCCAGCAGGTTGCCGTCGCCATCGGGAATGCTCTTGAGCTTGCCCAGGAAGTAGGCCAGGCAGAGCACGTGATAGCGGTTGATCTTCGAATAATCCAGGATCCGGTCCGGGTTCTCGGCGTGGTGCGAACCGCCGTGGAAGCTGGTGTTGGTTCCGCTCGCCGGGAAGCTGCGGCCGGTCAGGTCGCGAGCATAGAGCAGCGTCGAAACGCGGGTGATGTCGCCCTGGTACGCCAGAGCCTGCAGATCGAACTGCAGCTTGATGTGTTCGTCGAAGGAATCGGGCACGCCCGCCGGGACCACGATGCCCTCTCGGGTTTCCATGGTGCCGCTGGCCTTCTTGGCGATCTCCAAACGGCGCTCGATTTCGCGGACGCTGTCGGCGTAATCATCCACGCGACGCTGGTCGCTGACAGGAAGAGTCTTCTTGAACGCTGTCAACGTACCAGTGATCGAATCGAGAATGCTGCGATCCTGCTCGCGGCGTGCCGCGCGCTCTTCGGGGGTCTTGGCCTGCACGTCGCCGAACAGGCGCTCGAACACCACCTGTGGATTCAGCTCCATGGGCAGGGGAAGATTGGTCGCGGCCCACGAAATGGAATTGGTGTACGCGCAGCTATAGCCTTCGCCGCAGTTGCTCGAGTTGGCGCCGGGATCTTCGATGGCCTGCTGCAAAGAGGGCAGCAGCGATTCCTGTCCGATGTGATTGGCGATGATCTGGTCGATCGTCACGCCGTTGTGGATGTCCGAACCAGTGGCCTTCTTGGGCTTTTCGCCGGCGAGGAAGGCTGCCGCGACCCAGTGGTCCGCGCCGGTGACGCCCGGAGGCGGTTCCGCCGACTTCGACCACAAGCCGCTGATGATGACGCTCTGATCCACGTACGGAGCCAGGGGCTCCATGATGGAAGGAAGCTTGGTGGGGTTAAGAACATTGCCCTCCGGGATCCAATAGCCCGGAGCCATCCCGTGCGGGACGAAAATGCCCGTGAAACGGGTCTTGCCGACTGCCGCGGTCTTGGCGAGCGGCGTCTGCGCAGGGATCATGGAATCCAGCAAAGGCAACGCCAAGGTCACGCCTGCGCCCTTCAGAAAGGTCCGCCGCGGTATGTGCTTTTTAGTAAGAAACATGATTTCGGCTCTCCAACTTAATTCTATGATTTCTCAAGGCCAATACCTATCGCTACTTAACGGGAGGCGCGCTCCTGCCCATTCCCGCTCGATTCCAGTTTCTGGTTCATCTGGAACGGCTGGCTCTTCACTACGCCAATGACCAGAGAAGAGAACTTGTACTTGTCTTTTTCGGCCGAGTGAACGATGCTGCGCACCAGCGGCATATCGTAGTATTCCGTTCCGCGGCCCAGCGAGTAGATCAACAGCTTCTCGGTGACCACGCGTACGAACTGCGGAGAATATTTCACCAGCGCTCCACGCAGATCGTTGATGCCGTTCAGCTTGGTGCCGTCTACCAGCACTCCGGCCGCATTGATAGGCGTCCCGTCGTCGGTGACGCGGTACTGCCCGATTCCGTCGAAGTTCTCCAGCGTCAGCCCGATGGGATCCATGATCTTGTGGCAGCTGAAGCAGGGCTCCGACTTGCGATGCATTTCCATCTGATCGCGCATGGTCGGCTTCTGGCCGCCATGGACGTTGGTCCCCGACCCGAGGTTAACCTCGACGTTCGGCGGCGGCGCCGGAGGATCCACGCCCAGGAAGATCTGCAGCGTGAACTTGCCCCGATTCACCGGCGAAGTCCGGTTGGGAACCGACGACACCGTGAGGAAAGAAGCCTTGCCGATCAAACCGCGGCGAGTGTCGAATTGCGGCGGCAGCTCCACGCGGCGGAAGTTGCTCCCGTAGATTCCCGGGATTCCGTAATGCTGGGCCAGCCGCTCATTCAGGAACGTGTAGTTGGCATCCAGAAGATCCGTCACCGGGCGATCTTCCTGAACCACGCTGTTCACGAACATTTCGGTTTCCTTGCGCATGGCCTGGCGCAGGACGTCGTCGAAGTCCGGATATTCCGAAGGCACCGGGGTCTGCGATTGCAGAGCGCGCAAACTCAGCCATTGTCCGGCGAAATTCTGGACCAGCTGCGAGGAGCGCGGATCCTTGAGCATCCGGCGCACCTGCTGTTCAAGCACCGTGTTGTCGTGCAGCTTGTTCTGGGTGGCCAGGGTGAGCAGTTCGTCGTCGGGGATGCTGCTCCAGATAAAGAACGAAAGGCGCGAGGCCAATTCGAGATCGCTGATCCGGTAAGTCTGGCCCGCGGCGAGTGTCGCCGGCTCGGCTTCCCGGCGGAACACGAATTCGGGATCGGCGAGGATGCGGCGGAGCGCCATCTCGATGCCGTTATCGAACGTCCCGTTATTGCGTCCGCGCTGATAGAAGCCCAGCAGGAGTTCGGTATCGGCGTCCTTCAGCGGCCGGCGATACGCCTTGCGGGCGAGAGCGGTGATGATTCGACGCGCACAGGCTGTTTCCTGGCCCGCGTTGGCCGGCTTGCACACGAAAATCTTGCGCCGGGCGGCCGTGTCGCTGGCTCCCTTGGCGTCATAGGGTCCGTCGATCACGAACTTGCCGACGTGCGGGAAGAAGCGGTAACCCGGAAGTCCGCCGGTTTCGATCGTGCTGCGCAGGAAGTGCTCGTTCAGATCGCTTCCCGGCGCGTAATTCGTGGCCAGGAACGTGACCACCACGGTATGGCGGCCGGCCTTGGCGGGGAACTTGAAATCGAACGTGCCGTCGCCGCGTTCGCGGTCGCGATCCCACTCGAACACATGCAGGCGTTCGCCATCGAGCAGCACTTCCAGTTTCTCGCCCGGAATTTCGCCGAACGGGTTGGTGTTCCCCATGTTGCCCTTGCTGATAGGCGTGACCTTGATGCTGTACTCGCCGTCGGCCGGGAACTCATGCTCGGCGAGCATGCCGCCGCGGGTTCCGAAGGGCATCCCTTCGATGTGATAATCCTGATCGGTGTCTTCCGCCACCCGGTAGGTGGTCTGCACCGGAGTGCTCACGTCGCCCAGCGCCAGACGGCTGATCTTGCCGGCTGCGGATACGTAGCCTTCGAGCAGCGTCGGCGAAATGCCCAGCGCGCCCGCTACGTTATCGAAGCCGCGCGTCGAATCGTCGGAGGGCAGGAACTTGGTGGCGTCGATCTGGATGTCCAGCAGGTCCCGGATGGCATTTGCGTACTCGGTGCGGTTCATGCGGTGCAGGCCAGGCGGCGGGATATGGAGCTTCGCCGTGCGGTCCAACTCGTTTTCCATGAACACGATAGCGGATTCGAGGACCTCGGGTTTCGGCCGCGGCATACCCGAAGGCGGCATCATGCCGGCGCGAAGCTTGCGGACCACTTTTTCGAATTCTTCCGGGTCATTCTCGACATGCGCCGGATCGAGGTGATCGAGCGTAAGGCGCAGCGCCGATTCCACGCCGCGCGTCTTCGCAGCCTGATTGTGGCACCCGTAGCAATACTGGCTGAAGAAAGTCTTTTCCGCCTCAGCCGTCGTGATGGTCGCCGGAGCCGCCGGTTTCGTGGCCTGACCCGACATCCCAATGACGCCCAGTATGACGGCCGCGCAGCCAACCAGGATTTTTGTTTGCATGATTTCGTTACCCTTCAATAAATCGCGACGTAACTTGCACCAGAACTAGGACGTTGCAAAGTGCCCAAAACTTCCGTGGGAAATCGGGCTGCAGCGAGGGTTCCGCGCCTGACCTTAGTATACACCAACTTGTTGAAAATGTGGGGCGAATCCAGTACTAGAGGCTCGCGAAACATGGCTCTGCAGACCAAGGTACCTATAAGCACTCGGCGTGCCGGATCGTCCACAGGTTACAGATCAACGCGTTAGCGCCCAATCTGGCCACTAAGATCGCGGGCTTGCGGGATTTCGCTTGCACAGTTTTCGATAAATGCGCCATTCGGCGCATGCTGCCTTCGTCCAGGAGGCCTCTGCGGCGATTCTGCGAAGATAGGGAAGGAATTAGCATCCTGGCTCGTCGAATGCGTAGAGGATCTGCATGACTGGACGATCTTTCACTGCCCGATGGCTGGTTCTGGGCTGTGCCCTGGCGGGATGTGCTGCCGGGCAGGGGCTGGGGGAAACGTCCATGCTTCCGATGGATCACCCGGCGATTCAGTACGATACGCGGCCGCTGGATGACCCGATCACTCGTCTGGGCCGGGATCTGCTGGACGGCAAAGTTCACCTGAAAGACGGCGGGGACGGCTATCTATCGAGTCTGCTCAAGGCGCTGGACGTGAATCCCGACTCCCAGACGCTGGTATTCTCGAAAACCAGTTTCCAGGCTGCCCGGATCGAGCCCCGGAATCCCCGGGCGATTTATTTCAACGATGATGTCATGGTCGGCCACGTCCGCGGCAGTGATCTGCTCGAGGTGGCGGCGCTCGACCCGAAGCAGGGCATGGTCTTTTACAGCTTCAACGGCGCGACCGATCCACCGAGCTTCGATCGCCGGGATGCCTGCCTGCAGTGCCACCTCAGTCCCGGCACGCTGGGCATTCCCGGACTCCTGATCGCTTCCTCGTACACCGACGCCTCTGGGATGCCGGCTTTCCGCGGCGCGCAGCGCATGACCGACCATCGCACGCCGTTTCAGGATCGCTGGGGCGGCTGGTACGTGACGGGTACGCACGCCGACATGCGCCACATCGGGAACGCGGTGGGACACGATTCGGCTCATCCCGAGCTGCTCGACCTGCACGATAGCCAAAATCTCACGAGCCTGGCCAAGAAATTCGACGCTCGCGGCTACCTCAGCGGACTGAGCGACATCGTGGCTTTGATGACGCTGGAACACCAGACGCGCATGACCAATCTGATGATTCGAGTAGGCTGGGAAGCTCGCATGGCGGAAGGACCGAAGGCGGATCCAGCCATCAAAACCCAGCTCGATACCGATATTGAATCCCTAGTGACGTACATGTTGTTCGCCGATGAGGCGACGCTCCGCGGACCAGTAGTCGGCGTTTCAACCTTCACCAAGACGTTCGCAGAACGAGGACCGCGCGATCATCAAGGCCGCTCGCTACGCGATTTCGATTTGCAGAACCGCATGTTCCGCTATCCGCTGAGCTACATGATCTACAGCGAGACGTTCGACGCCCTACCGGGGATCGTGAAGGATCGTCTCTACCAGCGGCTTTACGACATCCTCACGGGAAAAGATCAGAGCGACAGGTTCAAGCGCTTGTCCGCGCGCGATCGCCGGGCGATTCTCGAAATCCTCCGCGAGACCAAGCCGGGCCTCCCCGCGTATTTCAAGGCCGAGACGGCGGGCGGCTTTTAAAGAGGCTGCAGAAAAAACTCGCTTAGACGGCCGACGCAGGCGAAACCGCCTGCGCCACCACATCGGATCAGCAGTTTACAGGTCGAGGTGGGGCAGGCGATTCGCCTGCCACGAGTTTTTCAGCAGCCTCTCTAAGCCCGCTCGCCCCACGGGCTGATTTCCTGCAGGAAGACGCCGAGACCTTTCGGGAACGTGTACCCTGTCCGCCGGTGCACGCGGCGCCAGGCTTCCCAAACATTTCCGGCGAGCACTCCAGCGAGCAGGAAGTAAACCACGCCCGCCAATTCGAAAAACGCAAAGCTGACTACGGCGACGATCAGCCCGCACACGATCTGATCGGGATACTTCGCGGGTGAGGTCGGCGGATCGGTCAGGATGATGAACGCGAAGTAGAGTGCCGCCTCAGCGTCCGGAGTCCGGAAGATTTCGGCAACCCCCAGGGGATTGCTGCCGAAGGCCGCGATGGTGAACAGCAGGAAGTGCGCTCCCAGAAATGTCAGGACCAGAGGCAGCTTGTTCACGCGGTCTGAGATGAACACGCCCAACGCGAGCAGAACCACTTTTGCGATAGGTCCAACCTCGGTCAGCGCGCCCCACCAGCTCTGGCCGGTGTGAAAAACGAAGTAGCTGGCGACGATCGCCAGCGCCGCCGGGTTGAACACGTTCGCCGACCGGGTCCGGAAGAGATACTTGCTCAAGACCGCCGCGACCGAGGTAATGGTGACGACGTGCCACGGTTCCTGCGCCCGCAGCACCATAGTCACGATCATCGCGGTGAGAACCGCGCCGCTGGGAAACTCCCAGACTTTCTTCCTCACTCGGAGGATCACCAGATCCACCAAGCCAGAGGCAATCACTGCAGCGCCGAGTCCGGTCATGACCCGGCGGAAGCCTTCACCCGGGGCGGCTATGGCGATGAGGATCGCGAGAATGATCGTCACCAGGCCCTTCGGCGTTTTGAAGAAGTTCTTCACTTTACGCAGCACGGGACAGGCCTCCGGTTTCGTAGCGTTTCAGGTCCGGAGTAACGATCAAGCCCTCGACTTCGTGGCGGTTCAGGAACTGGATGCCATCTTCGGGCCCGAGCACGAATGCGGCCGTAGCGAGCGCATCCGCGAGCATCGCGCTGGGCGCAACCACCGTCGCACTCGCGACTTTATCGGCGATTGTCTTCGTGCGCGGATCGAGAATGTGGGTTTTCCGCTCATAGTCGCCGGATGTGCAGACGGCCTGGTTCGAAACGCTCAGCGACTCGATCAAAGCACGGTCTTGACGAGGATGCCGAATTCCGACGGTCCACGGTGCGCCTTGCGGGTTCGATCCACCCAGGTACAGATCGCCGCCGGCATCGATGGCGAAATCCTGGAACGGTTCGAGCTCGCGCGCGGCGGTATCGACGGCGAGTCCCTTAGCGACAGCACCGAGGTCGAGCGCCAGAGGACGCAACAAGCGAATGGTCTGTCGATCCGGATCGAGCTCCACGTCGCGATAGCTGACATCGTCGGCGATTGCGATTGCCGTGCGGACGATGTCGCCCGTGCGATGCTCGCGGTTGAAGCCGCGTGCTTCCATGCGATGGCCGACGGTTGGATCGAAGGCGCCGCCGCTCTCTTCCGCGACCATCAGCGCGAACCGGACCGCCTCATAAAGAATCGCGCTCGCTGGAACCGCGACGCCTGCTTGCGTCGTGAGCTGCATCAGCTCACTCTGCGGGTCGAAGCGCGTGCAGCGAGCTTCGATCTCGTGAAACCAGCCGAAGGCGCGATCGATGGCAGAGTCGGCGTCATCCCCGGGGCGCACGACGTGGATGGTGACCAGCGTCCCCATGACGGCTTCCGTACGAATCGGCACCGCGGATTATTTCGCCTTGCCGAGCGCTTCGAATACGGCTCCGTAGAACGCGTCCGCACTTTCGGTCGCGCCGGAGACGTAATCGACATCGGGGCTTTGGCGCACGGCAACCTGCGGGATGATGCGATCGATCACGTCGCAGGAATAGCGCGTCAAGCATTGCGTGATGTTTGCAGACAGAATGCGCCCGCCTTGGATCACGACAGCCGCCTGGATATTGCCGTGCCGGGAATAGCCCCATCCTGTGTAGGTCCCGTCCTTCCAGGCCGGCTTGGCCGGATCGGGCGCGGGCGCCGGAGCCGGAGCCGGAGCAGAAGCAGGCGTAGGAACAGGAACAGCCAGTGTCGCCGGAGCCGGCGCGCTTGCGACGACCGGAGCCGCGGTCACCGAGGGTGCGGGTAGAGGCGGCGGCTCGGGTGATGCGGTGCGAACGGGCTCCGCAACGCCGGCCGGAATGTCGACTTTAGTCTCTGCCGGTTTCTGCACCCGCGCCGTTTCGACTTTCGCGCTCGGCACTACATCTCGAGTCCGCTCAGCGGCAGGCGGCTGCAACCGCTCAGGAATCGGCGCCGACGGGCGGGTGGGACCCTGAAATACGACTCGCTCTCGCGCGGGAACCGCTGCCCTTCGCTCGGCCACCTGCGCTGCAAGCCGATTGGCCGCGGACTGGGTGCGCGCATATCCGGCGGTGTAAACCGCTAGCACAGCCGCGAAACTGCCGGCCACCAGCTTGCTCCCGATTTTGCCGCCCGAGCTGCCCTGAGCCATTGGACAATTATAGACGGGGTGTGGCGGTTTATGCGGACCACCTATCGGGCGGTGATGTTGACGAAGAAGGGCGGCCCGGAGGTGCTCCAGGTAGTCGCGTTGCCCTTGGAACAGCCCGGACCCGGGCAGCTTCGCATTCGGGTGCTGGCGGCAGGCGTCGGCGCCACGGAACTGATCATGCTCACGGGCGGATATTTGTTCGCTCCGAAGATTCCGTTCGTTCCTGGATACGAGGTCGCGGGCGTGGTGGATGCGACCGGCGCCGGAGTCACAGGCTTCGAACTGGGGCAACGCGTGGCTGCGCTTACGGTGTATGGCGGATTCGCAGAATTCCTCGTGCGCGAGGCGGAACACTTTCTTCCGATCCCCGACCAGGTGTCCGATCGCGATGCGGCGGCGGTGATTCTGAATTACGTAACCGCATGGCAAATGATTCATCGCAGCGCGAAAGTTCAATCGGGCGGGACGGCTTTGGTCACTGGCGCGGCGGGAGGCGTCGGCACGGCTGCCTTGCAACTGTTACGGCTCGCCGGAGTGAAGACGTACGGCGCCGCATCGGCATCTAAGCACGAGCTCCTGCGTACGCTCGGCGCGATACCGATCGACTATCGCGCGGGGAGGCTCGATCGGCTCACGCGCGCTCTCGAACCACAAGGCGTCGATTACGTATTTGACGCGGTCGGCGGCAGCAATATCGGCCTGTGCATTGGCGCTGCCCGACGAGGCGGCACTGTGGTGGGTTTCGGATTCGTCGGCGCGGAGAGCGCGGTTTCGAAGGTCGCCATGTTCGCCAACCTTTTCATCGGAGCCCGCTTGCGAGGGCGGCGCGGGATGTTCTACGGCATCACTGCACTGTATCGAAAGAATCCGCAGCCGCTGCGTGAGGATCTGCCGAAGATCTTCGCGCTTCTTGCGGAAAAGAAGATCGATCCTCTGGTCAGCCACACATTCGGACTTCTGGAAGCGCGACAAGCCATCGAACTGCTGGCAAAGGGAGCAGTGCAAGGCAAGATCGTACTGGTGAATCGCTGACACGCCACAGTATCCTGGAGAATGCATAAGGGATTCACGGTCTGGTTCACCGGCATGTCCGGCGCGGGCAAGAGCACCGTATCGGCTCTCCTAGCCCAGCGACTGTGCGCGGCGGGAGCCAGGGTGGAACTGCTCGATGGTGACATCGTACGCACCCATCTTTCCAAGGGCCTCGGGTATAGCCGCGAGGATCGCGACGAAAACATCCGGCGCATCGGCTTCGTCTGCGAACTGCTCTCGCGCAATGGCGTGATCGCGATTGCCGCCGCCATTTCGCCCTATCGCGAAGTGCGCCGGAGCGTGAGGGCGCGGATTCCGAACTTCATCGAAGTCTACATGGAATGCCCTATGGATGTGCTGATCGAGCGCGACGCGAAGGGTCTGTACAAGAAGGCGTTGGCGGGTGAGATCGAGCACTTCACCGGCATCTCCGATCCGTATGAATCGCCGGAGTCGCCCGAGCTGGTCATTCATTCCGCCGTGGAAACGCCCGATCAAAGCGTCGATCGAGTATGGCTTACACTCAAGAGCTTGGGTCTGATCACCTAAGCTTGGCATTCATCTTTTACCTATGATCGATTTGCATTCGCACACCACCGCGTCAGACGGAACTTTTTCGCCGGCGCAACTGGTGGATGAGGCGGGGCGCGCCGGCGTGCGCATTCTGGGAATCACGGATCACGATACGTTTTCCGGATACGATGAGGCCCTGCCGTTGGCACGCGCGGCGGGACTGGAGCTGGTGTGCGGGATCGAGCTTTCCACCAAACTGCACGGGCATTCCGTGCATTTGCTCGGCTACTTCTTGAGCCCGGACCGCTTGGGCGATTTTCGAACGTGGATCGCCGACTTGCAGGCGTCGCGCCGCGATCGAAATGTTAGATTGGTCGCCCGCTTGCGGGAGCTGGGCGTGAACATCACGCTTGAAGAAGTGCAGGCGCGCGGCGGCGGGATGACGGGACGCCCGCACTTCGCGCAACTCCTTCTCGAAAAAGGCTATGTGAGCAGCATGCAGCAGGCCTTCGACGACTATCTGGACGAATCCGCCAAGGGTTACGTCACGCGACGAGAGCCGCAATTCGCGGAAGCGGTGCAGCATATCCGAAACGCCGGAGGAATCGCTTCGCTGGCGCATCCTATTCGTATTCGCGAGGACATCGCGGCCATTCTTCCCGAGTTATGCGACGCCGGGCTCAACGCGCTCGAGGCTTATCACAGCGATCACAGCCCGGAGCAGACGGCGTTTTATCTTCAACTCGCGGCGCAACACGGGCTGAAGGTCACTGGGGGCTCGGATTTCCATGGCGCGGTGAAGCCGGAGATCCGCCTGGGCACGGGCCGCGGCGGGAATCTCCGGGTGCCGGAGGATTTAGTCGAACGGCTCCGGGCTTCTAAGTAACTGCCCGCAAAACGGAGCGCGCGGGCTGCTTACTGGAGTGGAATGAGGGTGCCCGCGCGCCCTTTGCGAGCTAGCCGCTACCGGTCGACGATTACGTCGAAGGCGCGCTTCTGCAATTCCGGCAGGTCGCGCGAACGGGCTTCCGCGCTGAGCGGATTGCCTCGCACGGAGATGATCCAGAACGGCGTAACGCCTTTGATCGGCTGACGGTCCGGCGCCACCATCGCCAGCAGCGGTGTGAGGTCGCTCACCTGGTTTTGATCCAGGTACAGGGCGCGCCACGCCGTGAGATTGGTGAGCGGCGAGAGATCAACCACGCGATTCTGTTTGACGCTGAGCGTCTGGAGCGATTTGAGGCCGGCCAGCGGCTTGAGATCGGTGATTTGGTTGCCGTCCAGGTACAGCGACTGGAGCGCGGTCATGCCTTGCAGCGCGCCCAACTGCGTGATCGCGTTGCCGGAAAGCTTCAGCGTCTGTAGGTCCTTCAAATTCGCGAGCGGCGTGAGATCGGTGATCTGATTCAGCGACAGGTCCAGATAATGCAGGTGCGTCAGACCGGCCAGAGGCGTCAGATCCTTGATCTTGCTCGCGGAAATCGTGAGCTGTTCAAGGTTGGTGAGTTTGCTGAGGGGACTGAGGTCGGAAACCTGAGATCCCGCCAGATAGATGGTGTTGAGATTAGGACAGTTCTCCAAACCGGCCAGATCCCGGATCGGCTGGTTCGAAGCGGAGACCAGGTATACATGGCTCAACTGGTCTTGCGTCAGGGGCTTGGACGGATCCGCGCCATGGATAAAATTCCTGACGTTCGCCTCGAGGCTCGAATCTTTGAAGACCGCCGGATTTTCGGCGGCGAATGCGATCAGGCTCGTCGAAAGAACCATCCGGATGAGTGGTTTCATCGGATGCTACCTCCGCAAAGAATGATTTACACGTCCATTATATTTCGAGAGGAATCGCGGCTACAATGCTAAAGACATCATGTCTAGACGGTATGATCCCTACGACGATCGTACGCAGATGGCGCGTTACATCGATCGCTATCCGCTCAGTTTTAAGCGGACGCCGCTGACGCCTCTGGTTACGCGGCCTCTGACTCCGTCGGAGCTGACGGGGCCGGTCGGAGCGGACCTGTTTGAGCTCGGCCCAATGGATCTTTCCAGGACCTCACCGGACGCGCCTCGGGCCACGGGCCAGCTTATCCAGATCAGCGGCCGTGTGACCGATGAGGACGGATCTCCGCTCGCCGGAGCGGCGATCGAAATCTGGCAGGCCAACTCTGCCGGCAAGTACATCCATGACGCTGATCGCCACAACGCGCCCATCGACCCCAACTTCACGGGCGAGGGCCGCCTGATGACCGACGCGGAGGGCAACTATCAGTTCTTCTCGATCAAGCCAGGGGCTTATCCGGTGCTCGAATCGGGCTGGTGGTGGCGGCCGCCGCACATCCATTTCTCGATCTTCGGGAAGAGCTGGATGGACCGTTTCGTGACGCAGATTTTCTTCCCGGGCGAGCCGCTGAATGAAACCGACCTGCTGCTCAACGGAGTGTCGGATCGCGAGGCTCGCGAGCGGCTGATCTTCCAGTTCGAGGGAACCTCGATGGGAGAAGTGAACGCAATGGGCTTCCGCCGGGACTTCGTTTTGCGCGGTCGACGGCAGACGCCGGAGCTCGACTGATGGTTGTTTCTCCGTTTTGCACGATCGGTCCGTTCTTTCCAGCGTCCTTCGTCGAAGGGCACGACGATCTGACGCATCATCGCGGGGGTACGGCGCGCGGGCAGCATATCGTGCTCACTGGCCGGATTCTGCAGGAGGGCGGCGTGCCCACGAGGAACACGATCCTCGAAATCTGGCAGACCGATGCGAATGGTATTTTTTCGAGTTGCGCGGGAGCGGACCCAGGATTTGCAGGATGGGGCCGCGCGCGGACGGATGCAGAGGGAAGGTACAAGATCCGGACCGTGGTTCCGGGCGCGTATGACGATCGCTGCCCGCATGCCAACCTGATGATCCTGGCGATCGGGCTGACGCGGCGTTTGGTGACGACGGTGTTTTTCGCGGACGATCCTGATTCGGTGCGCGATCATGTGCTCGATTGCGTGAAGGACGCGGCCGCCCGCAAGCGGCTCTTCGCGACGCGCGAGAACGCGGATGAGTATCGGTTCGATATCGTTTTGCGCGGCGAAAACGAGACGCCGTTCTTCTTGGATTGATTAGAGACGCGCGAGGCGTGCCTCGCCCCTGCCGCTTTGTAGGGGCGGCCCACCGTTACGGCAGGCTGAAAACGTAAATCGCGTTGGCGCCCTTGGGCGTCTTGATTTCCGGAAACTCGCCGGAGAGTTCGGGAGTTTTCGGATTGTCGCCGGTCATCACGCAGATGTACTGCTTCCCGTTCACGGCGTAGCTGATCGTGCTCACCGAAATGTTCCCGCCCAGGATCGTTTCCCAAAGCTGCTTCCCGTTTGCAGCGTCGAACGCCCGGAAGCGGCGATTCATGTCGCCATGAAAAACCAAGTCTCCGGCTGTCGCGAGCATCGCCCCGTTGCCAGGAACACGGCCAACATCGAAGCGCAGAATCTCGCCGGTCGATAAGTTGATCTTCGCGAGCCCCGTGAGCGCGTTCGGATCCGAGCCTGGCCGCGGCACCACCTTCCAGCTTTCGCGTTTGCCGGGACTGGCAGTCGTCAACTGGCGGCAGTTATCGATGTACGACGTGTAAAGCGAATTTGTCGAAGGTGAATACGCCGTGGGCCAGTAGCTGCGCGTGTTCCAGTAGCAGATGGTGTGCGTCTCGCCGGGCGTCTTGAATACGTTGTCCCAGTTGATGGCCGTCTTCCCCGTCTTGACGTCGATCCCCGAGATCACGCTTTCCTTCGCATCAAAGGGGAACGGTTCGGCCCACAGAAACTTGCCGGTGGATCGGTCCAGCGCGAACACTCCTCCGGCCTCGCCGATAGTCACGGCCAGATCGACTTCCTGGCCGCGCGGGATGTCGGGATTAATCCACTTCACGAACTTGGGGTCGGGATTCACGCGCGTGCGCACCAGCGTGCGTTCGTGTGTGTAGTCGGAGTCCCAATCGTCGCCGGGAAGATGCTGGTAATACCAGGCGAGCTTGCCAGTGGCGGGATCGATCGCCACGGTGGAGTTGCTATAGAGATCCGCGGGAGCCGTGCGAGAGATTGCATCCGGGTTTCCATCGTGGCGCAAGGCGCGCTGGTCCGGCATGGCATTTGCGATGCCCCAATAGAGCATCTTGCGGACGGGATCATAGGCGCCTGGAAGCCCCCAAGTGGAAGCCAGCCGCTTTTCTACGGCCGCCCCACCCCAGGTTTCATCGCCGGGCTCGCCGACCGCAGGAGTAGTGTAAAACCGCCAGGCTTCTTTGCCGGTGAGCGCGTCATGAGCCGAGATGTAGCAGTTCGCGCGATTGCCGGCGCACGCGCCGCCCGAGATGACCTTGCCCTCGACGATCAGCGGACCGGAAGTGTTGCCGCGCGAGTCCACCTTGGCCTGCCAGCGCAGTTCCCCCGTGCGCGCGTCCAGCCCGACCACGGAACTGTCGGGCGCGGTGTAGGCGACGATGTCCTGGTAAATCGCCAGCGATTTAGTGCGTCCCTGCGCGGCGGCGTTCGCGGGCATTTCGCGCTTGTACTCCCACAGTACGTCCCCGTTGGTGGCATCCAAGGCTTGCACGACCGCACCTGGATTCACCACGTACATGACGCCGTTGTGGACCAGCGGGATCGTCTCGGTGGATCCCGCGTTCATGCCACGCTCCCACGCCAGGCGGAGTTGTCCCACGTTCTGCTTGTTGATCTGCTTCAGTGGGCTGAAGCGCTGGGCGTCGTACGTGCGGCTGAACATCAGCCAGTCATCGGGGCTCGGGTTTTCGAGCATCTGCTGGGTGACGGGCACGTATTTCTGAACCTGTCCGATTGCCAGCAGGGAGGAGCATGCGAGGAGACACAGAATGCGAGTCATCGTGAGGAATTATACTCGATTCGTGCGCGCTGTCTGGTTGTTGACGCTTCCCTTGACGATTTCGATGATGCTGACTGCCGCGGATCTTAAAATCGACCACGTGACGGTGGCGGGGAAGGATCTGAAGGCGATGCAGGCCACCCTGGCCGCGGCCGGCATCCCGACCGAATACGGCGGCCCGCACAGCAATCACGCGACCGAGATGGCGCTGGCGAGTTTTCCGGACGGCTCGTATCTGGAGTTGATCGCGATCCAGCCTAAGGCGGATCCAGTGGCGTTGGCGGCGCATTACTGGTCGAAACACATGCGGAACGACGCGGGTCCCGCCGCGTGGGCGGTCCGGCCAACGGATCTCGCGGCTGAGGTGAAGCGTCTACAAGCGGCCGGAGTCCCGGTGACGGCTCCAGCACGCGCCGGGCGCGCCCGGCCGGATGGCGTGGCGCTCGATTGGGAGACGGCGAATGTGGGCAAGGAACCGAACGGCACCTTCTTTCCGTTCCTGATCCGCGATTTCACTCCGCGAGATCAGCGAGCGTATCCCAGCGGAAAACCGACCACTCAGGACTTTACCGGCGTGGCGCACGTCGTGATCGCGGTTCGCGACCTTGCGGCATCGATAAAGCGCTATCGCGATGCGTACGACTTGCCGGTGCCGGTCCAGCAGGAGGATTCACGTTTCGGCGCACGGTTGGCGTCGTTCCTCGGGTCGCCGGTGGTGCTCGCCACACCGCTCAATGCGCAATCGTGGCTAACGGCTCGGCTTGAGACGATTGGCGAAGGCCCGTGCGCCTTCCTTTTGCGCCAGCCGGTTACCGCGCAAAACGCAAAGACCTATCGGGTGTCCTCGCTGGCCACCTGGTTCGGGATCGAAATGTCCTGGCTGAACACCGGAAAGACCGGCTGGTGGCTGGGTTTCGAGTGAATCTGCGATCATTGAAAATATGGCCAAGTTTGTCATCGCGCCGCATATGCGACTGCAGGAATGGGTCGCCGAAGAGAAAGGTTACTTCGCCGCCGAAGGGCTGGATTACGAATTTCGCGACGAACTAGTCTCGAAGGACGGCAAGAAGCACGACCTGGGCGACAAGTTCGGCGCCTATCAGACCTTCGAAAAAGGGCGCACCAGCGATATTAGCTGCGCCTGCCACTGGACCGTGAACGTGGCGGCTACGAATGGACACGGCAAGCTGTATCGCGACGCTTACTCGGTATCGCCCGCGGGCATCTTCGTCCCGCCGGATTCGCCGATCAAAACTCCCGCCGACCTTGCCGGCGTGCCGATCTCCGTCGGATTCCAATCGGGGAGCCATTATTCGACGATCCAGGCTCTGGAGCCATACCTCAAGCCTGATCAGATCAACTTGTCCTTTTCGGAAGGGCTGCTGTTCCATCGCATGGCGCAGCTCATCGACGGGAAAGCCCCGGCGGCATCGCTGTTCAGCGGTCCGTATTATTTCGTTGAACAGCTCGGCTTTCGGAAGATCATCGACAGCACGTTCATGATCGCGACGCTGATCACGGGCGATCCGCAGCAGGACGACGTGAGGAAATTCTTCCGGGCTCTGCGGCGCGCACAGCGCGACATCGATCTGCGGCCCGAGCTGTACACGCACTATTACAAGAAAGAATTCCCAGAACGGTTCCACGACCAGATGGATACGCGCCGCTGGGGACCCGGCGAACGCATCGTGTTCGAGCCGTATACCCGCGACGTTTTCGAAGAATCGTTCCAGTGGATCGCCGAGCGCCCCATTTTCGCCGAAGGCGGCATGGGCGAGTGCAACTACGAAGAAGCCACCTGCTCGGTTCCCGTCGGATAGCGTGAGCCGCCGCCCGTGCGCATGAAAATCGCGGTGCTGCCCGGTGACGGGATCGGCAAGGAAGTCACGGCGCAGGGCGTGAAAGTACTGCGGGCCGTGCTGGGCGATCAGCACGCTCCTGAGCTGCACGAAGCTCCCATCGGCGGTGCCGGATTCGATGCCGCCGGCGATTCCTTGCCGCCAGCCACGCTCGACCTCGCGCGGCAGTGCGACGCGATCCTGCACGGAGCTTCCGGTGTCGCAGAAGACGAGAAGCGTCTTCCGCAGCAAGCGGCCGGATTCGCGTTACTTCGTTTGCGAAAGGCGCTGGGACTGTTTGCGAACCTTCGTCCGGCGTTCATGTTTCCGGAACTGATCGGGTCGTCGACGCTGAAGCGCGAAGTGGTCGACGGGCTCGATCTGCTGATCCTGCGCGAATTGAACGGCGACGTCTATTACGGCGAGCCGCGCGGGATCGATGCGTCCACGGGCTTCAATACGATGCGCTACACGGTATCGGAAGTAGAGCGCATTGGACACGTCGCCTTCGGACTTGCTAGGCAGCGGCGCAAAAAAGTCTGCTCGGTGGATAAGGCGAACGTGCTCGAGACGAGCGCGCTATGGCGTCAGGTGATGATCCGCGTGGCTCGCGAGTATCCGGACGTCGAGCTATCTCACATGCTGGTGGACGCGGCAGCGATGATGCTGGTGCGCAATCCCAAGCAGTTCGACGTGATGGTCACCGGGAACATTTTCGGCGACATTCTTTCGGACGAAGCCGGTATGCTCACGGGATCGATTGGGATGCTGCCCTCGGCGTCGCTAGGCAGCGACAAGAAAGGGCTGTACGAGCCGGTTCACGGAAGCGCGCCCGACATCGCGGGCAAAGACATCGCCAATCCACTGGCATCGATCCTATCGGTCGCAATGATGTTGCGGTATTCTTTCGATCTGGAGGATCACGCCTTGCGGATCGAACGAGCCGTTCGTGAAGTGTTGCGGAAAGGCCTCCGCACCGCGGACATCCTGGAGCCAGGCACCCGCAGCGTGGGAACGGAAGAGATGGGCGAGGCAGTCGCGGAAGCAGTCTCCCGAGTTTAGATGGCATCGTCACAGGCCGCCCCCGAGTTCGCCAGCCGCATCGCTGCGCGGCTCGACCGGCTGCCCGTAACGCGAACGTTGTGGCGCTTGGTCTTCCTGATCTCGCTCGGCGGCGCGTTCGAGCTGTACGATATTTTCCTCAGCACCTACATCGCGCCGGGATTGGTCTCGAGCGGGATGTTCACCAGCAGCGCGGCTAATCTGTTCTCGCTCAATGGCATCGGATTTTTCGTCTTCTGCACCTTCGCGGGGATGTTCGCCGGTTGCATGGGTTTCGGATTCGTCGCCGACCGCTTCGGGCGCCGCGCGATCTTCATTTCTTCTCTCGTGTGGTATTCGATCTGCACCGCGATCATGGCGTTTCAGAACACCGCCGCAGGCGTCGACTTGTGGCGCTTCATTGCGAGCATCGGAGTCGGCCTGGAGCAGGTGACCATCGACACCTACCTGCCTGAGTTCATTCCGCCGAAAGCGCGCGGGCGGGCGTTCGCGTTTTACCAGTTCGTCGAGTTCTGCATTGTGCCCGTGGTGGCGCTCCTCGGCTGGCTGCTGGTGCCCAAGCGACCGTTCGGACTCGAAGGCTGGCGCTGGGTGGCGCTGATCGGCGCCGTGGGTGCAATTATCGCGTGGGGCCTGCGTCGCAGCTTGCCGGAGAGTCCTCGATGGCTGGCGCTGCACGGACGCGAGAAGGATGCCGAGCGCGTCACGGCGGATCTCGAATCGCGCGTCGAACGCGACACGAGGGCTGCTCTGCCGCCGCCGGGTCCGCCGATCGCCGTCGGCCGCGGATCCAGTGCATTTCGTGAGATTCTTCGGCCGCCTTATGGAAAACGCACGCTCGTGCTTTCGATTTTCAACCTGATGCAGACCATCGGATTCTACGGGTTCGGTTCGTGGGTACCGACGCTGCTGATCGCCAAGGGAATCAATATCACTACGAGCCTCGAATACTCGTTCATCATTGCGATCGCGAATCCGGTCGGGCCGCTGCTCGGCATGCTGGTTGCCGATCGGATGGAGCGCAAGTGGCAGCTTTGCTGCGCCGGCGTGTGCATAGGAGCGTTCATTTATCTTTTTGCGATCCAGGAGAGCGCTGCCATGGTGATCCTGTTCGGCGTGCTGGTCACGCTGGCGAACAACTGGCTGTCGTTCTCGCTGCACAATTATCAGGGCGAATTGTTTCCGACACGCATTCGCGCAAGGGCGGTAGGATTCGTCTATGGATGGAGCCGGGTGAGCGCGGCCTTTGCCGGGCTGCTGATCGGATTCTTTTTGAAAGAAGGTGGCGCCCCGGCCGTGGCGTTGTTTATCGGCGGCGCGATGCTGATTATGATCGTGACCATCGGCGGTTTCGGACCGAAGACGCGCCATCTGGCGCTGGAGGAGATTTCACGTTAATGGGTCGTTGCGAGGGGAAGAAGGTAGTAGTCACAGCGGCAGCTCAAGGGATCGGGCGGGCGACAGCGGAAGCATTTGCGCGTGCAGGCGCGCAAGTGTGGGCAACGGATATCAACTTAGCGAAGCTTGCAGAATTGGGCTCGCTCGCCGGGATCACGACACATCCGCTGGATGTGCGCGACACCACGGCAGTGAAGAAATTCGCCGCGGAGACGGGAGCGATCGATGTGCTCTTCAACTGCGCCGGATTCGTCCACAACGGAACGGTGCTCGACTGCACCGATGACCAGTGGGAGTTCGCGTTCGACCTGAACGTCAAGTCCATGTTTCGCACCATCCAGGCGTTCCTGCCGGGCATGTTGGCGAAGGCCGACGGCTGCATCATCAACATGTCATCGGTAGCGAGCAGCATCAAGGGCGTGCCGTCGCGATTCGTGTACACGACGACCAAGGCGGCGGTGATCGGGCTGACGAAATCGGTCGCGGCCGATTACGTGGGGAAGGGAATCCGCTGCAACGCGATTTGTCCGGGCACGGTGCAATCGCCTTCGCTCGAAGATCGTTTGCGCGCGCTAGGCGATTACGAAAAGGCCCGCGAGGCGTTCATCGCGCGTCAGCCGATCGGCCGGATCGGCACGGCTGAGGAGATCGCGGATCTCGCGGTGTATCTGGCGACGGCCACCTACACGACCGGCCAGTGTCACATCGTCGACGGCGGCTGGGCGATCTAGCCGGATTATGACAGAATAACCTCAGGCTGAGCGCAATATATTGTGGTGACGAATCAACAACTCTATCTCGCAATTGGGGTTCCACTCGTCCTCAACATTACCGTCGTGGTGTACTTAATCAGCTCACTCACCGCCAAAATAGACGCGAAGTTCGAAGCAGTCTATGCTCGTCTGGACGCGATCGATAAGCGCTTCGACGATATGCGCGATCTCTGGCGTGCCGAGCTCCACCGCGTTGAGGAAGTCTTGGACGCCCGCCTGAAGCATCTCGAATCCCGCTAAAGCGCGCTTCGTAATCCCCTCCACAAGCCCCTGTGGGCCGACGCATTATATTGGAGTTATGCACCGTCGAGCCGCGTCCGCGCTCGCAGCCGTCCTCTGTCTGGTCACCTGGGCTGTCGCACAGCAACTGGAAGATACGTTCTACATTCCGCTTGACGATCCCGCCATTCAATACGGCACCCGGTCCGTGGACGATCCCGTGGCGCGCCTTCAGCATCGCCTGGAAACCGGCCAGGCAAAGCTGGAAGAGGCGCCGAACGGATGGGGATATCTGCCCTCCGTTCTGAAGCTGCTCGACGTGAATCCCGATTCCCAGGCTCTGGTGTTTTCGAAGACCAGCACCCAAGTCGAGAACATCAATCCTCGAACCCCGCGCGCGCTGTACTTCAATGACGATGTCATGGTCGGATTCGTGCGCAATAGCGATGTTCTGGAGCTCGCCTCGCTCGATCCCCAGCAAGGCATGCAGTTTTATGTGCTGGTGAAGGCTTCGGATCCCGCGTTCGCGCAAAGCCAGGGTTGCCTGCGATGCCATCAGGGCGCGGTCACGCTGGGCGTTCCGGGACTCGTCATCAGCTCGGTTCATCCGGTTTCGGCGACGCGGTCGGAACACGGCAACGCCTATATGACGGATCATCGCAGCCCTCTCAGCAGCCGATGGGGCGGATGGTACGTCACCGGCAACACCGGCTCGCAAACGCATTTTGGGAACAACGTAAATCTGGTGGATCCAGTACGCTCCGGACCGCCGTCCGCTGAGCCGACGCAGAATCTCACCAGCCTGTCGGGAATGTTCGATACCTCGAAATACATCGAGCCGACCAGCGACGTGGTCGCATTGATGACTCTCGAGCATCAGAGCCGCATGACCAATCTGATGATTCGCGTGGGCTGGGACTCGCGCATGGGCATGGCGGACGATAAGCTCAACCCGGAGATCGAGGAGCTGATCAAGTACATGCTCTTCGCCGATGAAGCGCCGCTGAAGGCCCCCGTCAAGGGTGTCTCCACTTTCATGGAGACGTTTCCGAAGCGCGGCCCACGCGATCCCCAAGGCCGTTCGCTGCGCGACTTCGATCTGAAGACTCGGCTGTTCCGCTATCCGCTTTCTTACATGATTTACAGCCCTGCATTCGACGCCATGCCGGACAAAGTTCGCGAGCGCGTGTATCAGAGGCTGGACGAGATCCTCACCGGCAAGGACACCAGCAAGGCCTTCGAAGGTTTGACGCCCGAAACCCGCAGCGCGATTCTCGAAATCGTTCGAGCAACCAAGCCGGGATTTCCTGGCAAGTGAGCTAGACGAGGCTCTGCTATCGTAGATCCTTGCCTTTGTCTGAAAACACCGCCGATTCTTCCGAAATAGACATATCTTGTATCATTGAGCGCCAGAAGCTCAGCGGCTTTCTGATTGGGCTCGTGGTGATCTCCTGGATCGTCACGTTCTTCGACGGCCTGGACGCCAATCTGATCACCTTCGCCGCGCCGTACTTCGGATCCGAATATGGCTTGACGACGATTCAAACCGGTAACATCTTCGGCATGCATCAGTTGGGCACGCTGATCGGCGGATTCCTTTTGGGATACCTCGGTGACATCATCGGCCGGCGTCCCACGGTGATTCTGGCCACGGCCGCGTTCGGCGCGCTGACCATGTGCTTCTACTTCACCAGCAGTTACGAGACCCTGTTCTGGCTGCGGCTGATCGACGGGATCCCTCTGGGAGGCATGCTGCCACTGGCCTGGGCTCTGAATATCGAATACGCGCCTAAGCGGTATCGCGCGACCATTGTCACACTGATCATGGTTGGTTACTCGTTGGGAACCGCGCTCGGCGGACCATTCGCGAACTGGCTGATTCCCAAGCTGGAATGGAAGTCGGTCTTCGTCTGCGGCGGTCTTGCGGGGCTGGCCAGCGCAGCGATCCTGTTTGCGATGCTGCCGGAGTCGGTCCGTTTCCTCGTAGCGACGGGCAAAGCCGCGATGGGCAAACGTTCCGACCGCATCGTCGCCCTGCTTCGCCGTGTCGCACCAGGCCAGACTTTTTCACCGCAAGCAAAATTCGTCGCCGGCGACGAAGCCGGCAACAGCGAAAACTTCAAACCGTCGCTTTTGTTTCAAGGCGAGCTGCGGACCATCACGCCTCTGCTGTGGATCGCTTACATCGCGAGCTCTTTCGCCGTCTTCTTCATCGTGAACTGGACGCCGCTGGTGTTTGAGGCGCTCGACTACTCGCGTCCGGAGGCGGCCATTGCGGCCACCACGAACTCGATCATGGGTGCTATCGGAGGAATGCTGCTGATGCGATTCACGGACGCCAAGGGCGCCATCGCGATTACGATCATGCCCGCGATGACGTTCGCGCTGCTGCTGATCGCGGCTTTCATGCCGATGAGCCAGGGTGCATTTCTCGTCCTGAGCGCGATGATCGGCGGATTCCTGATCGGCGGGCATTTTGGGATGCACAGCATTGCCGGAATCTTCTATCCCACCGCGTACCGCGGCAAGGGCGCGAGCTGGGCGACTTCCATCGCGAAGATCGGGTCGATCGGCGGGCCGATGGTCGGCGGCTGGGTACTGGCTTCGACTCTGCCGGCGAAACACATTTTCGCGCTGCTGGCAATTTTCCCCGCGGTTTTTGCAATTTGTATTTACCGGATCGGCAGCATTCACAGCCGCATGCTGGAGCGGGATGCTAAACCGCTTGCGGAGCCACTTCCAGCCGCTCCCCCAATGTCAGGAAGTTCAGAACCGCAGACGCGACCGCGCATCCTGCAATGACCATCGCCATCGGGACCGCCGGATTTTCGAGCAGGCCGAGGAAAATGGTCGCGATCGCGGCGATCAGGAACTGATTGGTTCCCAGCAGCGCCGACGCGGTGCCGGCGATATCGCCATGACGCATCATCGCGATCGCTGAACCGTTCGGAAATACGAATCCCTGCCCGGCGATATAGACGAAGATGCACCCGAAGACCGCGGCTAAGCCGCCCGTGTTCGTCAGCACCGCGGCCAGCAGCAGCAAGGCGGCGGCGAGCTGCACCAGATTCGCGTTGCGCAGCACCTTCCACAGCGGCGTCTTATGCGACATCCGGCCGTTGATCTGCGAAGCCGTGACCATGCCGACCGCGGCGGCTCCGAACAGCCAGCCGAACTCCGCAGGCGGCACTTTGTACAGGCTGATGTACACGAACGGTGCACTGGTGATGTAGGCGAAGGTTCCCGCCGAGCTGAATCCGCAGACCACAGATGCGCCCAGGAACGTTTTATCTTTGATCAGCCGTGAATAAGCCGAGACAATTGTGTCCAGGCGCAAAGGGATGCGCGCGCTCTTGGGCAACGATTCGGAAAGACGGAAGTGCATTCCAGCGAGACACGTGATGCCGATCAGCGTCTGGGTGACGAATGCGGCTCTCCATCCGAACCAGATCAGGAGATAGCTGCCGAGCATCGGTGCGATCACCGGTGAAACGCCGACCACCAGGATCAGCATCGAGAAAATGCGCCGCAGTTGCGAGGGCGGGAACAGGTCCCGCACGATGGCTCGCGAGACCACCGATCCTCCGCACGCGCCGATGGCTTGCAGCAGCCGGAAGAACGACATGATCTTGATCGACGGGGCGAACGCGCACGCCGCCGAGGAGATAATGAACAGCGCCAGGCTCGCGTAGAGCGGCGGCTTGCGCCCGAATCGGTCGGTGATGGGTCCGTAGAGGCTCTGGCCCAGCGCGAATCCCACCAGAAACGTGACCATGGTGTACTGTACGGCCGCCGCGGTGGTGTGGAAGACCTGCTCCATCTGCGGCATCGCCGGAAGATACATGTCGATCGAAACCGGCGCGAAAGCCTGCAGCATCCCGAGCAGGAAGAGCAGCTCTAAGTACCGGAATCGTGAGATGGGAGGGGTCTGTTGCTCGATCACTGGGTGAGTGATCAGTTTAGCAGTCTGGTACGCGAGGGGCAGGGCCCCGCGTGATATCCTTGGGGTACTCCCCACGGTGTTTTATGCGCCCCGACAGTTATTCCACACCTAGCGGCATCGTTGTCGAACGCACTTTTTCGAAGATCGCGTTTGAAAAGGGCCTGCGCGGGTTGCTGCATAAGCTCGATACTCAGCGCGGCATCTATCTTTCCTCCGGTTACGAATATCCCGAACGATACTCGCGCTGGGATGTGGCATCGGTCGCGCCGCCGCTCGAGATCGTCGCGGCCGATCGCGACATCACCCTCACTCCGCTGAACGCGCGCGGCGAGGTTATCAATCGGCTGCTCGAACCTGTTCTGCGGCCGCATCCTCACTGGGAATCCTTTGAGATGGTGAACGGTATCCTCCAGGGCCGCCTCAAGCCGCTGCCGGAATTGTTCCCGGAAGAAGAACGCAGCAAGCAGCCATCGGCGTTTTCCCTGCTGCGCGCGCTGATGGCCGAATTTCACGGGCCGTTGGCGAACCGGCTCGCGCTGGTCGGCGCGTTCGGTTACGATCTGCTGTTCCGCTTCGATCCGATTCGGCTCCAGCATCCGCGGTCCGGCGTCAAGGATCTGCGCCTGTTCCTGTGCGACGACATCTATTTCATGGATCGCAAGAAGGAGCAGATCGAGCGCTACCGCTACGATTTCACCCGCGGCGAAGACTCCACCCGCGGACTTCCGCACGCCGCTCAGCGTGTGAAACAGCCCAAGAAGAAGGATCCGGGGCCGATTGTCAGCGATCACACGTCGGCCGAGTACGCGGCGAAGGTCGAGACCGTTCGCGAAGGAATGCGCCTGGGCGATTACTACGAAGTGGTGCTGCGCCAGACGTTCCGCACGCCTTACTCCGGCGGAACGGCGGAATTGTTCCAGCGTATCCAGAAGGCCAGCCCGAGCCCCTACGAATTCCTGCTGCAGTTCGGCGATGAGCAGTTGATCGGCGCATCGCCTGAAATGTTCGTTCGCGTGGAGCAAAGAGAAGACGGCGCGCGCGTGGAGACCTGTCCCATCGCCGGCACGGCTCGCCGCACTGGAGATCCGCTGCGGGACGCGGATAACATTCGCGAGCTCCTTTCTTCCGCCAAGGAAGAATCCGAGCTCACCATGTGCACGGATGTCGACCGCAACGACAAATCGCGCGTCTGCAAACCGGGCACGGTCAAAGTGATCGCACGCCGCCTGATCGAGAGTTACGCGGGACTTTTCCACACAGTGGATCACGTCGAGGGAATCCTGGAAGACGGCTTCGATTCGCTCGATGCGTTTCTTACTCATATGTGGGCGGTTACGGTGATCGGAGCGCCCAAGAAATGGGCCGCCCAAGCCATCGAGAATCTGGAGAACGACGCGCGCGGATGGTATGCGGGCGCAGTAGGGATGATCTCGCTCGACGGCGGGATCAACACCGGCATCACGATTCGCACGGTCCACCTGCGCGACGGCATCGCTGCGTACGGCGCCGGCGCGACCCTGCTCTACGATTCCATCCCCGAGGAAGAAGATCGCGAGTGCCACCTGAAAGCCACCGGCTTCTTCCGCGTGCTCGACCCGCAATTTAAAGCCGCGCCTGCGTATGTTCCCAAGAAGGAGCAGAGCCAGGGCGTTCGCATGCTGCTGGTCGATAACGAAGACTGTTTCATCCACACGCTGGCGAATTACGCGCGCCAGACTGGAGCCGAAGTTATCACCTATCGCGCGGGTTTTCCGCTCGAGATGATCGACAAGCTGGCGCCGTCGCTGATTCTGGTGTCGCCTGGTCCCGGGAGGCCCGAGGATTTCGGCGTGCCCGCTCTGGTGAAGCATGCGGCGAAGCTCGAGATCCCGGTGTTCGGCGTGTGCTTGGGGCTGCAGGGCATGGTGGAAGCGTTCGGCGGCGAACTTGGCGTGCTGGATTACCCTATGCATGGCAAGCCATCCACCGTACGCCATCGCGGCACAGGCGTTTTCGAAGGCCTGCCGGAAACATTCCGAGTGGGAAGGTACCATTCGTTATTCGCAGTACGGAACCGGCTGCCGAGCTGCCTGGAAGTGACCGCGGAGAGCGAAGACGGCGTGATTATGGGCGTCCGGCACCGCGAATTGCCCATGGAAGCCGTGCAATTCCACCCGGAATCGATCCTCACGCTGGAGGGCGACTGCGGCTTAAGGTTGATCGAAAATGTCGTAAAGACATTGGGCCATGCCCCCGCCGGTGCCGGTACTCGGTAAAAATTTTGTTGAGTACTATGTCCGCTGGGACTTGTCGCGTGGCGCGGTATCCGGTCATACTGTAGATTCCTAATATGGATTTGCAAGACGTCCTATTCATCGTGTTAGTTGTGCTCGTCGTGCTCGATCTCCTCGGCCGGGATTCGGGCGGCGGACGTCGCGGACGCGTTCCCGTCGTCTAACGCACCACGTCTAAACGCGAGGTCGTGTAAACATAGAATTTCATGTTTCCACGACACGGCTCCGCATGGCGGAGGTAATCGTCATTGGCGGCGGGCTCGCGGGTCTGGCATCCGCGGCAGCTTTGGCCGGCGCCGGCCACAACGTACGGGTTCTCGAATCGCGGCGATTTCTAGGCGGCCGGGCTACGTCCTACGAAATCGGCACCGGCGAGAATGCCGAGACCATCGATAACTGCCAGCACATCCTTCTGCGCTGCTGCGTCAATCTCCTCGATTTCTACAGACGTTTGGGCGTCGAAGACAAGGTCACTTTTTATCGCGAGTTCATCTTTATCGAGCCTGGTGGACGCCGCAGCACCATGCGCTCAGGTGTGCTGCCCGCGCCGGCGCACTTTATCGAGTCTTTCCTTAGCCTCAAGTTCCTGAATTTTTCCGAGAAGCTGGCGGTGATGCGCGGGATCAACGCCGTCAAGAGCCAATACAAGACGCGGAAGGATCTGGACCGGATCTCGATGCTCGACTGGCTGAAGGAGCAGAACCAACCTCCCCGCGTTATCGAACGATTCTGGCGGCAGGTCATGGTGAGCGCGATCAGCGAGGAACTGGAAGCCACAGCGGCCGCTCATGGATTCCAGGTGTTCCGGCTGGTGTTCCTGGCGAATAAGAATTCGTATGAAATGGGCGTTCCCGCGGTTCCACTGGGCGATTTCTACAGCGTCGATACGTGGAAGAATGTCGGGCCGGTCGAGTTTCAACTGCGTTCGCCGGTGGAACGGATCGTGATCGAGGGCGGTGTGGTGCGATCGGTGATCGTACGCGGTGAGGAACTGCGCGCGGATCAATACATCTGCGCGCTCCCGTTCGACCGTGTCGCGGAGGTGGCACCCGGGCTGGACTTGGATGTATCGGGGTTCGAGTACGCTCCCATTACCGGAATCCATCTGTGGTTCGATCGGCCGGTGATTGACGTCCCGCAGGCAACATTGCTCGATCGGACCATTCAGTGGATCTTCAACAAGCACGAAGGCCGAGCCGTGCAACTGGTGGTAAGCGCGTCGCGGAGTCTGCTGGAGATGCCGCGGGCGGATGTGATCGCGCTGGCGATCCGTGAGCTGGAGGAGTTTCTTCCCGCGGCTCGCGGCGCGAAGCTCGAAAAGGCCCACGTGGTGAAGGAAGTCAAAGCAGTGCTCTCGGCCAAGCCGGGTTTGGAATTGCGGCGGCCGGTGAGCCGCACGAACGTGTCGAACCTGTTTCTGGCGGGTGATTGGACGCGATCGGGATGGCCGGCGATCATGGAAGGCGCGGTCCGCAGCGGATATCTTGCCGCGGAGGCCGTCGCCGAAGCGGTCGGCGCCCCGCGACGGTTTCTGCTGCCAGATATCGCATGAGATAATGAACCCGATGCGGAAACTGGCCCTTCTGCTTGCCCTGATGTGCCTGCCGATGCTGGCGGACGATCTCACGCGGCTGCAGATTCACGTGACCAATGAGCGCGGCAAGCCGGTGGACCGCGCCACCGTGATCGTCAAATTCGTGAGCGGCCGGTCTCTGAAAGCCCTCGGATTAAAAAAGACCCGGCTTTCCTGGGAACTCAAGAGTTCTCAGGAAGGGATGGCCAAGATCCCTGGGATCCCCAAGGGCAAGATTCTGATCCAGATCAACGCCAGGAACTACCAGACCTTCGGCGACACCTTCGATATCGATGAAGACGAGCGCGTGGTCGACATCGTCCTTAAAGATCCGCAAGAGCAATACTCCGCGCACGAACACTAAAGAGCTCGCCATGGTGAAGTCCGATCCGGCCCTCTGGAAGCTCGTGGGAGCCATCGTCGCGGGCGATGCCGCCGGCGTTTCCCGGATGCTGGCCGAGTCGCCGGAGTTGGCGACCGCGCATTTCCACGAGGGAGCGAGTCGGCAGGTGGCGAAGAAATACTTTCTAGATCCGATCGGCCGCTACGTTTATACAGGCGATACAGCACTGCACATCGCCGCCGCGGGGTATCAAACCGAGATCGTACGCAAGCTCATAGCCGAGAGGGCGGACGTCCACGCAAGGAATCGCCTGGGCGCCGAGCCGCTGCACTCGGCTGCTGTTGGTAATCCGAATTCGAGCGCCTGGAATCCGGCCGCGCAATCCGCCACGATCGTTAGTCTCGTCGAGGCCGGTGCGGATCCAAATGCGATCGATAAGAGCGGCGTCACGGCGTTGCACCGGGCCGTTCGGACGCGATGCGCCGAAGCCGTGCGGACCCTTATCGAATGCGGCGCCGACCCCGCCCGGAAGAACAAAAGCGGGTCCACTCCTGCGATTCTGGCGACGCAAACTACGGGACGGGGAGGGTCGGGATCGCCCGAGGCGAAGTCGCAACAGAAGGAAATACTGCGGCTGCTTGAGCAGCGCGCCTGACTTGCAGTGGTATACGATGGAGAACGGCGCCCCGGATCGCACAGGGTGGAGCGCTTGAAAAACAAGGAGAAATAACAATGAAATTGGCGAAAGGGATCTTGCTGTTTACCCTGGCGTCGGCGGCGGCATGGGCGCAAGTGAATGCGGGCGAGCAGAAGCCCGAGGCCAGCGTGCCCTTCAACATGACCACGACGACCACCTTCGAGTTGCCGTGGCGGATCGCTTTCCTCCCGGATGGCCAGATGCTGATCACGGAAAAGATCGGCCCGATTTGGCTGGTCTCCGCGAAGGGAGAGAAAGTCGCGCCGGTAGGCGGAACGCCCGCCGTTTATTGGCAGGGCCAGAGCGGAATGCTGGGCGTGTACGTCTCTCCGACGTACGTCACCGACCAAACCATCTACTTCACGTATTCCGAACCGGGTGAATACGGCGGCGGACTGGCGCTGGCTCGCGCCAAGCTGACTGTCACAGGCCCGGGCGGCCGCGGCGGCCCCGGCGCGCGACTGAGCTGCGTTACGGGTGACCGGTGTGCTCCTCAGACAGGCTACGCGGTGATCTGGCATCAGATGCCCAAGGGCAAGGGCGGCCAGGAGGGCGGGGCAGTCGCTTTCGCGCCCGACGGAAAATCGCTGTTCCTCACGGTCGGCGATCGCCAGCGCTTTACCCCGGCCCAGGATCCTGACCAGCCGGTCGGTAAGATCCTGCACCTGACGATGGATGGCAAACCCGCACCCGACAATCCGAACGCCGGCAAGACGGGCGCGCGCACCATCTCTTTGATCGATCCGCCGACCGATACCGAGACAGCCAAGACCGCGAAGGTCGTCAGCACCTACACCTTCCCGGCCGAGAACCTGACGCCGGCGGAAACCTGGTCGATGGGACATCGCACTCCCTACGGCCTGGCGTTTTCTCCCACCGGCGAACTGTGGGAGGTGGAGCACGGCCCCCGCGGCGGCGACGAGCTGAACCACATCGAAAAGGGCAAGAACTATGGCTGGCCGCTGGTCGAATACGCCGACAACTATAACGGCGTGCCGATTCCCCGGCCGGAAACTCGTCCCGACCTGGAGAAGCCGGTGATCTATTGGGTCCCGGTGGTTGCTCCGGGCAATCTAATGTTCTACCGCGGCACTCAGACCTTCCCGCAGTGGAACGGCAACGCCTTCGTCAGCGGCATGGGCACGCAGTCGCTCAACCGCATCATCATGGACGGAAAAGGCGGAGCTAAGATGGCCGAGCGCTGGGCGATCGGCAAGCGCGTCCGCGATGTGGCGGAAGCTCCGGATGGCTCGCTGTGGCTGATCGAAGACGCCAACCCTGGCGCTCTGATCCACGTGACGCCTAAATAGTCGCTGTCGTAGGTAAGAACAGAAGGGACCGGAGCGATCCGGTCCTTTTTGTTTTTTGCAAGGCTTAAGCCTCGCGCGGGCTAAAGCCCGCCCCCCTTCTGGAACGTCTCGATCGCGGCCCACACTCCCAAGCCGACGCCCTTAGCCATCTGCGCCAGGTCGACCATGTTGTGCGCTAAAAAGATGAGCACCGAGCCGTCATTGGGATCGGCCTGCCACCATCCTCCGAACGCTCCGGGCCAACTGACGGTTCCAACTCCGCCGCGTCGCATGAAATCGGCTGTATCCGTTTCCAGCACCACGGAGACACCCAACCCGAATCCTCGACCCACCGCGAACGGGCGTTGTCCCAGCAATACGGAGTTTGCGCGCTGGCTTTCAGTCAACTGATTCGTCATCATCGCTTTGAGTGTTTCGGGACGAAGAAGCCTGACGCCATCCACGTCGCCGTCTCCCAGAAAGATGCGCGCGAAACGCAGGTAGTCGTCGAGCGTGGACCAGAGCCCGGCGCCGCCGGATTCGTAGGCCATATCGTCCGGCCGTTCTGCAACGAAAATGCCCGCGCGGGTGACCAGTTTCGTCAGCCGGCCTTCTTCGTCGAAGCCATACGCAGCCGCGCGTCGATGCCGATTCTCGCGGGGAACAAGGAACCGGGTATCCTTCATGCCCAATGGGTCGAAGATGCGCCGCTTGAGCACTTCTCCCAGCCGGACGCCTTCGATCCTTGCGATCAGAAACCCGAGCAGGTCTGTGGAGCAGCCGTAGTACATAGCCGAGCCGGGTTGTCCGATCAACGGCAGCTTCGCGAGCCGCGCGATCCAATCGTCGGGCGCGACGTCGCTATCGATATCGGCGCCGAGCGCATCGCGGTACGCCTGGGCGATGGGGCCGCGGTGAAAGTCCGTATAAGTGAATCCGGCACGGTGGGTCAATAAGTCTTCGAACGTGATTGGGCGTTCCGCAGCAACCGTTTCGTCCAGGGGACCCTCCGGTGACCTCAGGACGCGCATATGAGAGAACTCCGGCGCGTAGCGGGAAATCTGGTCCGACAGCGCGATCCGGCCTTCGTCGACCAGCATGAGTGCCGCGACGGAGGTGATCGGCTTGGTCATGGAGGCGATCCGGAAGATGGTGTCGCGCTCCACTGGCAGCTTCGCCTCGACATCCCGCCAGCCCACGCAGGAGGTTTGAGCTTTCCCGTCTCGCCAGATCAAGGTGGCGGCACCGGCCAAGTCGCCGGAATCCACAAACTTCTGCAATGCAATAACTTGGTTTTCCAAAGAGTTACGCCTTCCGCCTCTAAAAAGATAATTGTACTATAAAATAAAAATGTTATAAAATCAAGATGTGGCCGGCTCAGAGCCAAGTTCAGCCCATCGACAGCCCAAGGGCGACAAGCGGAATCGTACTCGCGCCAAGCTCCTGGAAGCCGCCCGCTGGCTGATCCGCGAAAAGGGTCACGAGCACACCACGCTCGAAGAGATCGCGGAGCGCGCGGGAATGACCACCGGCGCGATCTATGGGAACTTCAAGAATCGCGACGAGCTGTTTATCGCGCTGGGGCAGACTTACTGGCCCCCGATCAAGCCGCAGGTCAAACCCGGAGCCAGTTTCCCCGAAGTTATGCGCGCCATCGCCGACGCGACGATCTCCGTGCTCCCGGAACGCAGTGCAGCCGCCGTGGGCCGCCTCACGGGCATGGCGTACACTGTGACCCACGAAGAGATGCGCGCTAAGGTGAGGGAGATCACGGCACAGAGCTACGCTTTCGGCGAGGAATGGCTTCGCTCGGTCATCCAAGAAGAGGATCTGCCCATGCCGGCGGACCAACTCATCCGTGTGATCCATGCTCTCAGTGAAGGGTTGGTATTCCAAAGGCTGATGACGCCCGACCTGGTGCCGGACGAAGTCATCCGCGCGGCTTTTGCGGCGTTGGCTAGAGAGCAGGCATGAAATCCGAACTGTTACGTTTTAACGGCGCTGTCGAGCGCGATCCGGCGATCGACGCGTGGATGAAAGCGCATGCGGGCGAATTGGGCGACATCGCGCATCGCTGGTTCGAGGTGATGCGGAAGTGCGGGGACGAAGTCCGGGAACTCGTCCACGATGGATGCCCGGTCGCGTGCCTGGGCGATGTGCCCTTCGGCTACGTCAACGTATTCCGTTCGCACGTAAACGTGGGATTTTTTCAGGGCGCGGCCCTACCGGATCCGGCTCGTTTGCTGCAAGGCGCCGGAAGATACATGCGTCATGTAAAGCTGAAGCCCGGAGAGGCTACAAACGCGGCAGCGTTAACCCGGCTGATCGAGACTGCGTACTCAGATATAAAGGCGCGCGTCGAGCACGGAGACCGCTAGATGGAATGGACCAGCGTCCACTGCCCCCGATGTTTCCGGGGCCCGGCTACTTTTGTGGGGCGACGCGCGCCTTGGTCACTCGGTCGACGAGTTGCTGATAGTCCGCGCTGCTGAAACCTTGGCCATCGATTCCGAACGTGTATTTGTCTCCGTTGAAGGGATCCACCTCGAGCTCGTACGGATTGTGCAGCTTCAACTCTTTGATGTCCTGAAACTGCCACCTTCTCGAATCGCTCACATCGTCGATAGATTCGTACGCCAAGCCGCTGTTGGTAAGGAGTAGCCGACCTTTCGATCCGCCGAAAACCTTCTTGTGATGCGCCTGATAGATCCGGTCCGTGGCGGAGTCTGCGGGACGAGTATTGTCGCTCGCAGGAACCGGCTGCGTCGCACTTGCCGCGGATGCGGCGCGGTTAAACCAACCGCTGATTGAGGCCGTAGCGGCTTGGTTCATAACTCTTAGCGTCACTCTCATACGCTCTCCGGAGGCATCGCGGATGGGCATGCGGAGCTGGATGGTGACTACATCGCCATCGTTAGTGACGCTCTGAATGTCCTGACGAGCCACCGTGAACGACGAATTCGGCTTGGTGTCGCTGGCGAAGACCAATTGATCTCCGGCGAGCAACACTCGCCCAGGCACGCTTCCGAAGGCATCGGGCACCTCGGCGCTGAACTGCTCGACGGCTGGCTGGCCTGCTAACGTCAAGCACGACACCATAAAAACAAAGGAAGGTATTGCTCTGGACATGTTTACTCCGAATTGCCCTGCGGTTGGAAAGTCAGTGATCCCAGCCCTGCTCTACTGGGTTGGATCGTCGGAGGAAGGATCTGTTACACCGGGACACCGGCCAACGAGACCTTGGACTGCGAGCTCCGTTAAGCTAGGGAGGTGCTGCATCCATTCGGGAAGGGTCGCGTGAGTCGCAAATCGTTCTTGTGTGTTCTCATCGGCGGGCTCCTCTCTGTTCCGCTGACCACGAAGGCAGCCGAGCCCACGGCCGCGGAAAAGGCCAACCTGGAACTGGTGACGCGATTTTGCGAAAGCTTCGCGACGCGCGACATGGCGAAGATCAGCGCCTTTGTGTCGCCGGACCTGGTCTATCGACTGACGGACAACGTGCCGGCGGTCAAGGGGGTGGAGGCGCTCGCGCGAATCCGCAACTACGTCGAGCGTTCCACATCGATTGAGTTCAAGATTCTGGATAGCTGGGTTCGCGGTTCCGTGGTGGTGAATGAACGGGTGGATTCCTTCGTTCGGTCTGAAGGGAACGTCGCGTACCATTTGACGGGCGTTTTTCTGGTGAAAGACGGCAAGATCGTCGAATGGGCGGATTACAGCATCCGCTGACTACGGATTAGAGGCGCTTCGCCAGTTCAGGATAGATGCCCTGAACGAAGCGTGACGCCGCCGTTTCGGGATCCGATTCTCCGCCCTTGAGGCTCACGCGTATGATGGCGACGTCCCGCCGATGGACTGTAAATCCCAACTTGCTAACGAGCCTCCCCCAGAGAGGATCGTCCGCAGAAGTGACCTGCCTGGTTTGATACCAATAAAGCACGAGCGCCGAATCGTCTCCCCTTACGAGTGTCGCGCTCGCAGCGTGAACAGAGACGCCCTCTCCAACGGAAATTAGCTTTGGTTCCTGGCGTACGATCTTCCATCCATCCAAGTCGGATGGCGACACCGGCGTGACGAAGCCGTTGGATGGCCAGCGAGCCACGAATAGCGACACGGGTTGACGTCCCCCGCTATAAACTCTGTTGAGGACGTCTCTGGTGCCCAATGCACTGTACACGGACTCTGTGACCGGGAAGTCGGATTGCCGGGTCCGTCCATCGATTTCCGAAGGCAGGTCAGCCAGCGGCAGGTATGCGAATGGCCGGCCATGCGGCGCTATGCTCCACAGAACCACCAGCGTCACCGCCAGGGCGACTACCGCGACGCCGACATTCCAATTTCGGGCGCGCCAGTGTTCGCGGGGCAACGCAGTAAACAGTTCGCTCATCACATCCCGCCAAACCAACCAGGAATCCTCATCCCGCATACGGTCTCGAAATAACTGCAACATCTCTTCGCCGTATTCGTTGCGAAAGCTTCGCGGGTAGAACCGAAGCAAAAAACGATAGACCCTAAACATGAGCCCCCCGAAAGACACGCTTCGCACGAGCGATGCGGAGAACCTCCGCCATCTTCATCGCCTCCGCGGCCGCGATCTGTTTCCCTGCGCTGGTGATCCGGTAGTATCGGCGTCGCTCCTCGCCCGGGCCCGCAGCGCGTTCGTCCAGTTCCTTGATGAGCTTCGCTTCGAGAAGCGTCTTAATGGATCCGTAAAGCGTTCCCGGTCCGAGACGGGTGGCGTTGCCCGTCTGTGCCGCTACCTGGTGCATAATCCCGTAGCCGTGCAGATCCTCGTCCGCAAGAGCGAGCAGAATGTGGAAGGCCGTCAGAGGCAGTGGATCCAGCGTGCGTCTTGGCATAGACGTTTAACGATACATCGTTATTCGAGCATAGTCAAGATCTCCGAAACCACTGTGTGTGATACTTTCTGAAACGTGCATCGCTCGAAACTCGCGGGTCTGATTGCAATCGCCGGGCTGGCCGCGCCGGTTGTGTTCTCTCAATGGACGCATCCCGATGCGCGTGCGCCGCGGACTCGCGACGGCAAGCCGATTCTGACGGCACCCGCGCCTCGCGTGAACGGCAGGCCCGATTTCTCCGGAGTCTGGCAGGCTGCCCGGCCGTCGGGCGCCGGGAGATCGTTCACTAGCGGAAGCGGCGCGGATCCGGGTTTGCAAATCGACCAGTTGGACGTTGGCGACATCCATCGAAACGTGTTTTTCGGGATGCCGCGCGAACAGGAGCCGCTGAAGCCCGAAGCACTCGCCGTCTTGTCGAAGCGTCAGAACCAGCAGCCGCCTCAGGTGCGTTGCCTGCCGCAGGGTGTTCCGGGCGTCATGATGGTTTACGCGTTCAAGATCATCCAGACCCCTGGCGAAATCGTGATGATCGGCGAGAGCCAGGAGCCTCCGCGGCAGATTTATCTGGACGGGCGCAGGTTGCCGAAGGATCCCGACCCGACGTGGATGGGATACTCAGTCGGGAAATGGGAAAAAGACACCCTGGTGGTCCAAACAACGGGCTTCAAAGAGGACGGATGGCTCGATAATGTCGGTCATCCGCGCGGTGAGTCCATGCTCATCACTGAGCGTTTCCATCGCCGCGATTTCGGACATATCGACCTCGAAATTCGCTACGAGGATCCCAAGTTTTACACGCGGCCGTTCACCAACAAGACCACTCTGACTCTGATCCCCGATTCCGACATCATTGAGTTCGTCTGTACGGAGAACGAAAAAGACGTCGAACACCTTGGCAAGTGAAGTGCACGCAACCTCGCGTGCTAGGATTTTGAGTTCATGTCTCAACCCCCCTTCAACCTGCGCGAAACCGCGCATCAGGAGATGATCGCCGAAGGATTTCAGCCCGACTTTCCTCCAGCCGTCGCCCAGCAGGTCAAAACACTCGAAGCGCAAAAGGGTCCGCCGAACGCCGATGGCGTGCGCGATCTGCGATCTCTACTGTGGTCGTCGATCGATAACGATTCCTCTCGCGATCTGGACCAGGCGGAAGTGGCGGAGCGCGTCAGCGGCGGGATCCGCATTATGGTGGCGATCGCCGATGTGGATTCCGATGTGCCGATCGATTCGCCCATCGACAAGCATGCCGCCTACGAAACAACTTCGGTGTACGCCGGCGTCGCAACGTTTCCCATGCTGCCGGAGGAACTTTCGACCGACCTGACCTCGTTGAATGAGAATGTCGACCGGCTGGCCGTGGTGGTCGAGATGGTGGTGGGCGCCGACGGGACGATATCGTCGCCAGCCGTGTATCGCGCGCTGGTGCGGAATCAGGCGCAGTTGACCTACAACGCGGTCGGCGCATGGCTCGAAGGAACCGCGGCGCCTCCTCCGAAAGTGGCCGCGTCGTCCGATCTCGCCGCGCAACTGAAATTACAGGACGAAGCCGCGCGGATCCTGCATGACGAACGTTGCCGAATGGGCGCCTTGAGCCTGGACCGTGTAGAAGCCGAAGCCGTGGTCTCCGACGGCGAGGTTCAGGGCATCAATACGCGGAAAAAGAATCGCGCCAGTGAGCTGATCGAGAATTTTATGGTCGCAGCGAACGGCGTGATGGCTCGCACGCTTCAGGATGCTAAAGTGAGCTCGATCCGGCGTGTGGTCAAGACGCCTGAACGATGGCCCAGGATCGTCGAACTCGCGGCGCAGCACGGTGGGAAACTTCCAGCGGAGCCGGATTCCAAAGCGCTGAACGATTTCCTGCTTCAGAGGAAGGCTGCCGATCCCGACCATTACGCCGATGTTTCTCTGGCGGTGGTCAAGCTGATGGGGCCGGGTGAATACGTTCTGGCCCGAAGTGGTCAGGAAGCGCCGGGTCACTTCGCTCTGGCGGCGCACGATTATACGCATTCGACTGCGCCCAACCGGCGCTTTGCGGATACGGTGACGCAGCGGCTGATCAAGTCGATTCTCGGCAAGCTGCCGTGCCCGTATTCGGACGCGCAACTTGACGCGATCGCCAGGAATTGCACGTTGAAAGAGGACGCGGCGCGCAAGGTGGAGCGGGCGATGGGCAAACGCATCGCGGCCGTGGCGCTGCGGCATCGCATCGGAGAAACGTTCCGGGCGATCGTGACGGGCTCTGGCCCCAAAGGCGTGTTCGTGCGCGCCCTGGGACCTCCGGTCGAGGGAATGTTGGTGCAAGGGCAGCAAGGCGCCGATGTCGGCGACCGGTTGCAGGTGAAACTGGTGGGCACCGATCCGCGGCGCGGGTACATCGACTTCGCGCGGGTTTAAGCAACCGTGGCGATGCAGTCGATCTCGATGCGCACGTCGCGCGGAAGACGGGCGACTTCGACCGTGGCTCGCGCCGGCGGATTGCCCGGGAAATAGCGCCCGTAGACTTCGTTCATCTTCGCGAACTCGCCCATATCCTTGATATAGACGGTGGTTTTCACCACCTGGCTCAGGGAACTCCCGCAGGCTTCGAGCACTGCTTTCAGATTCTCGAGCACGCGTTCGGTCTGCGCGGAGATGTCTCCGTCCACGATCTTTGCGGTAGCCGGATCGAGCGGGATCTGTCCGCTCAGAAACGCGAAGCCGTTGGAGATGACGGCTTGGGAGTAGGCGCCCATCGCCGCAGGAGCATTCGGAGTGGAGATGATTTTCATAATTTGAGAGTGCCGATGAGTTTGTTCACGTGCTCGATGCCTTCCTGTTGCAGGAACTCGTCCAGTTCGCGGGCGATGCGCACGGGCGCCGACGGATCCCAGAAGTTTACGGTGCCGACTTCCACGGCGGATGCTCCGGCGATCAGGAATTCTGCCGCATCGAGGCCGGTGGAGATCCCGCCTAGCCCGACCACGGGAATCTTGACCGATCGGGCGGCTTCGTAAACCATACGCACTGCGACGGGTTTGATCGCGGGCCCCGAAAGTCCGCCGAATCCGGCGCCGAGGCGCGATTTGCGTGTCTTGGGATCGATCGCCAATGCGACGAATGTGTTCACCAGCGATAGTGCATCGGCGCCCGACTCCTCGGCAGCCTTCGCCAGGGGTTCGATGCGTGCGACGTTCGGAGATAGCTTGATGATCAACGGCCGGCGAGCGATCTTGCGCACCCCGCCGACCACTTCGGCCAGCAACGCCGGATCGCTCGAAAAGAATATCCCGCCGTGCTTGGTGTTGGGACACGAAACGTTGAGCTCGTACGCGGCGACGCCCTCGGCATCTTCGAGCACGCGGACCACTTCAAGATAGTCTTCGACGGCGTAGCCGAACACGTTGACGAAAATCGCGGTGCCGGCGCCGCGCAGCTCGGGCAGCTTTTCGGCGACGAATGCCCGGACGCCGATGTTCTGCAGGCCGATGGAGTTGATCATTCCGGCCTGGGTCTCCCAGACGCGCGGAGGCGGGTTGCCGTCCATGGGCTCGCGCGACAGACCCTTGACCACGATGCCGCCTAAAGCGGACAGATCCACCAGATCCCTAAGTTCGACCCCGTAGGCGTAAGTGCCCGATGCCGCCAGCACCGGGTTCTTAAGAGGAATGCCGCACAGCGAAATAGCCAGGCGGGAGGACATTTTGTTACAGAGTAGCAGGGTAGCCGGAAGGTACTTGGACTGGTCGGCAAAAAAGACCGAGTACTAAGGTCTTCGACTGATGGCCGCTCCTGAGAGAAGGGCTGAACATTAAAGTGTGGGAAAGCCTCGCATAGGCAAGCTGCGTTCGCTATCGTCGAAGTACTCGGCGTTTACGTCGATTCTTCTCCTTTGGGTGGTGGCGACCAGTCTGTGGTGGGATATCCACCTCCACACGTTCGATTGGACCAAGGGCCTGATTCTATGCGGGATCGTGCTGGGGGTTGCGGCGGCTATTTCGCGATTCACCAACCGCCTGCTGGCGCGCCCGCTGACTTTGCTCGAAGCCGGTATCACCTCCGTTCGCGAAGGACGCCTGGAGCCGATTCGAGTAAGTCGGACCGGTGACGAGATCGAATACCTGGGCGAGAGCTTCAATCGGATGATCACGGCGCTGGCGGCTTCCCAGGAAGAAATCCGTCAGTATCAGGAACTGCTGGAAGAACGCATCCGGCAGCGCACGCAGGAGCTGGAAAAAGCGATGCACGGAGCGCTGGCGGCCAGTCAGGCCAAGAGCGAGTTTCTGGCGAACATTTCCCACGAACTGCGCACGCCGATGAACGGCCTGTTGGGCATGCTGGATCTGGTGCTCGACAGTCACGTAGCCGGCGAGCAGAGGGAGCAGGTGGAGATCGCGCAGCGCTGCGCTTATTCGCTCCTGGACTTGCTGAACGATATTCTGGACCTCTCCAAGATCGAAGCGGGCCGCATGATTCTCGAAAAGGTGCCGTTCGATCTGCGGTCGGTCGCCGAGGATTGCGTGCGCGCGCAAGCCGCCAAGGCGCAGCAGAAGGGCGTCGATCTGCGTTTCGAATTCGCGGGCGACGTGACCAGCGTAAATGGGGATCCGCTGCGGCTGCGCCAGATCGTCGCCAACCTGCTTTCGAACGCCATCAAGTTCACGGAGAAGGGCTGGGTGAGCGTGCGCCAGGCCGTGATCACAGGCGCGGACGGAAAGCTCAACATGGTGCTCGACGTGGTCGATACCGGAGCGGGCATTCCAGCCGAGAAGGTTCCGCTGATTTTCGAAAAATTCACGCAGGCCGATTCCAGTATCAGCCGCAAGTATGGTGGAACGGGTCTGGGGCTCGCCATCACCAAGCGGCTTGTGGAACTGCAGGGAGGGCAGATCCGCGTGGAAAGCCGCGTAGGACGAGGGAGTACGTTCACTGTGGAAATACCGTTTGAGACAGCGCCGGCCGTGGAGATCCCTGTGGAGCCTCTGCCGGAGCAACGAATCGCGGCGCCGACCGCGAAACAGGCCCGGCTGCTTCTCGTGGAAGACAATGCCGTCAACCAGCGCGTGGTGTTGGCGATGCTGCGCAAGAAGAACTATGCGATCGACGTGGCGAATAACGGGCAGGAAGCGTTGGAGAAGCTGGAGCACGCCGCCGAGCCTTACAACCTCATCCTGATGGACGTGCAGATGCCGATTCTGGATGGGCTCGAGACCACGAAGGCAATCCGTCGCAACGAGAACTGGAATTATCTCCCGATTATCGCCATGACCGCGCACGCCATGATCGGCGATCGCGAACGCTGCCTGCAGGCAGGCATGAACGCCTATATCTCGAAACCGGTGCAGCAGGCCGGCTTGATCGCGGTGATCGAACAGTATCTGGCATCCGGCACCGGCCAGTTCGCAGTCCCGCAGGCCAGCGGCGTCGATCGGCTCCTAGCAGACAAGATGATGCAGCAGGACAAGGCTCTGGTCAGCGAGATGATCCGCCTGTTCATGGAAGTGGCGCCGGAACGGCTGGAGAAACTCGAAACAGCAGCGGCGCGCGGTGACGCGCAGACGCTTTCCGACGAAGCCAAACGCATCGGGGCGGCCGCCGAGCACATCACTTCCACAAATCTGGGCCACCTGGCGCGCAGCATCGGAGAAGCGGCTTCGCAAGGCGATTTCGGCGCCGTTAAAGCGGATTTAGAGGCTCTGCGGCGCGAGATCCAGTCGCTGGAAGCCCTGACGACGACCTAATCCATTCCCAGGTTCGCCGGACATCGTCCTCCGTGGTGGCGACGTTTCCGATCGCCAGACGCAGTACGAACTTTCCATGCAGAGTGGTTCCGGATAGAAACGCGCGGCCGCTGGAATTGATGCGTTCGAGCAGATCACGATTGTCCTGATCGGAACCGCGATAGCGGAAACATACCAGCGAAAACAGAACCGGGGCGGCGATTTCGAAGCGCGAGTCGGCTTCGATTTGCTTCGCGAGGTCTTGCGCCATCTTCATGTGACCCCGCAACACGCGAGTAATTCCTTCGCGGCCGAAATATCGCAGCACAAACCACAGCTTTAGGGAGCGAAAGCGGCGGCCCAGCGCCAGGCTGTAATCCGCGAGATTTACTGCGCGGTCCTGTTCGGCGGCTTGAAGATACGGAGGCGCGGCTTCGAGCGACAGCATGCGCCGCATGACATCTTTTCTCCTCGTGAGAAGAACGCTCAGGTCCACGGGTGTGAACAGCCACTTGTGCGGATTGACCACGAGCGAATCGGCCTGCGCCGCGCCATTCAGGATGTGGCGATGTTCTTCGAGCAAGGCGGCGGATCCGGCATAGGCAGCGTCGACGTGAAACCAGAGGTTGTGGCGTCTGGCGATCTCGCCGATTTCTGCAATGGGATCGATGCTGGTGGTGGACGTAGTGCCCGCCGTCGCCACCACGCAGAAGGGTTTTCTGGCCGCCGCGAGGTCTTCCTCGATCATTGAGGCCAATGAATCCGGGCGCATGCGGAATTCCGCATCGGAAGGAACGTGGCGGATGTTTTCGAGACCGATCCCCGCGGCCAGCGCGCCGCGATCGATCGACGAATGCGCGTGCTCGGAGGCGTAGAGCACCAGACGAGGATGTTCGCCCGTGCGGTGCGCGTCCGGCGCCGCAAGGTCGCGTGCAGCGAGGATCGCGTGCAGGCTCCCGGTGGAAGCGGTGTCGTGAATAATGCCGAAGAAGTCGTCGGGAAGTCCGAGCCATTGGCGCAGCCATCCCAGGGTGACTTGCTCGAGTTCGGTGGCCGCGGGCGACGTCTTCCACAGCATGTGATTTACGTTGAGTGCGGCCGCGAGCATTTCGCCGAGGATGCCGGGTCCGGAAGCCGAGATCGAGAAGTAAGCGAAGAAATTCGGATGATTCCAGTGAGTGATGCCGGGGACGATCAGGTTGCGGAAATCGGCAAGAATCGCGTCCATGGATTCGCCCTGTTCGGGGCCTGTTTTCGGCAGGCGATCGATCAGGGCTCCGGGCTGGACATCGGGTACCACTGGAAGATTGCGGATGTCGCGCAGGTAATCGGCGATCCAATCCACAACTTCGTGGCCCGCGGCGCGGAATTCTTCGGGGGACATGTTAGACGGCATTTAGAAAATGGGGACAGCCAGCCGATTTCGGGGGACTGATGCGGCCCGGCGCAGCGTTTGTTCTTCGAAATCGGAGGCAGTCCCCATTTTTTAAAAAACTCTGCGCGTGAGGCGCTCGACGGTGAACTTGGCGGTGTCGGCGACGGCCATCACGGTCATGACGCCGGCTTGCACCGGATCGGTGACGACCAGATCGGCGGCCTCGGGAACACTGCCGGCCATATTCAAGCTGACGACCAGAAGCCCCTGCTTGCGTACTTCGCGCACGGCGGTCTCGATTTCGCCCCCCATGAGCGATCCGGCCAACACCAGGGCTTTGACGCGCGGCAGGCGTCCGGCGGCGCGCACGGCATCGGCCAGCGGCTGCTCGCCGACCAGAGGAATCGTATCGACGGAGATATGTTCGCCGCGAATGTTATGCCGATCGGCTTCCGCGATCGCGCCTAGCGCGACCTGTCCAACCTGCGCGCCGCCGCCCACGATGATGATGCGCTTCCCGAAAATCTTCTGCATGGTCTGGACCAGCGAGGCGCGATGAACTACCGGGAGTTCGCGCAGACTCTGCAGGAGCTTCTCGGGGTCGCCGGGGATGTCGATCTCGAAATAGGTGACCGTCTCCGGGGATTTCTCCTCCACAATTTCGATGCTCAGGATGTTGCCCTGCTCCTGCGCGATCACGCCGCTCAGCCGGTGCAGCACGCCGGGGCCGGGATCGGCGCCTACTTCTACTCCGATTCTTTGGGACACTCTTTAGTCCACCTCGTATTTCTTCAAGATATCCGACCAGCGGCCCTGGGCCTGCAGAATCAGCTCGGCGACCTCCCGGATCGCGCCCTGTCCGCCTGGCGCCGTGGTGACGTGATGCGCGGCGCGCTTGACCTCCGGCCGCGCATTGGCGGTGGCGATGGCGAGTCCCACGCGGCGCATGATGACGACATCGGTGAGATCGTCGCCGGCGTAAGCGGTTTCCTCGGCCGCGATGCCGCTCTTCGCCAGGATCTCCTGAAGGATCGGGACCTTTTCTATGTGGCCCTGGTAAACGTAAGTCATCTTGACTTGCTTCGCGCGCTCGACGGTCGCGGGCGAAACTCGTCCGCTGATGACACCGGTCGCGATTCCGTTCCAGGAGAGCCACTGTAAGGCGATGCCGTCCTGCGAGTCGAAAGCCTTGGTCTCGAAGATGGTCCCGTCGGGCGCGGGGACGTTGATCAGCCGGCCGTCGGTGAGAACGCCATCGACGTCCATGAGTAACAGCTTGATGCGGGAAGCGCGCAACCGCACTTCGTCTTGGATGAGATCGTCCTGGGTTGTATCAGGCATAGAGGCGTTTATAAAGTTCGTTTTGTTGCGTAAGAAGTTCCTGGTAGGCGGACTGATATTCGGGACGGGGCTCGAATATCGCGCCGGTCGAAGCCGGCAGCGCATCGATTCCGTCGATCATACCGAGGCGCTCGAGCGCCCAAAGAGCCGCGCCCCGGCAAGACGCTTCGTTTTCGGTGCAGATCGTGACAGACCGGCCGAGAGCGTCCGCCATCATCTGGGTCCAAGCAGGGGAATGGAGCAGCGCACTGCCGGACGCGATCACTTCCGCGGGCGCTCCCCAAGGGGCCGCGAGCAGGCTGTAGATTTCGCGAAAGCGCAGCGCGACCGATTCGAGGGCGGCATGCGCGATATCGAAAGCTTCGGTGGCGGCGGAAATGCCGGTGATAGAGGCTCGCAGATCGGCGCGCCAGTATGGCGTGCGCTCGCCCGAGAAATAGGGCAGCATCTTCAGACCGTGGCTGCCCGGCGCGGCTTTATCGAGGCGAGCCTCGATATCTCTTGGAAGCGAAAGGTTGCGCTTCATCCAGGCGTAGACATCGCCGCCGTTGGAGAGCGCGCCTCCGGTGACCATTCGCGACTTGTCCACACGATATCGCCAGAGGCCGGGGGCGGTCTTTATTTGAGAGGTGTGGGCGAGCGGCGTATCGGAAACAAGACGCATTGCCCCGGTGGTGCCCACCATCAGTGCGGCGCGATCGGTCGATACGCAACCGCTGCCCAGGCTGTTGCAGGCGCCGTCGCCCAACGCGGGAAACCAGCGCGCTTTTGCGAATTCGGGCCACATACGGCGGTATTCGGGAAGGAGGTGATCGTCACTCTCGTCGAGCGTTGCAGTATCGGGTAGCTGTTCGCGGCGAATCGGCAGGGCGGCGAGCGTTTCGCCATCGTAATCCGCGGCGTTTTGATTCCACAGGCCGGTTGCCGAAACCATGGATGTGGACGCCCGGGGGCTTCCGAAGATCTTGAGAAACAGATATTCGGGGAAGCTGAGAAAACGCCTGGTCGCCCGAAATTCTTCTGGACGATTCGCAGCGAGCCACAACAGCTTCGCAGGCCAGTAGCTCGGATGGGGCACGCAACCGGTGCGCGCGTGAGCATCTGGAACTTTCGATACCTGGTCTCCGCTGCGCGTATCGAGGAGATGCAGGATCGGAAGCGTGGGTTTGCCGTAGGCATCCACTCCGCAGAAGCTGTGCCAGAAAGCGCTGCAGGCCACGCCGGCGATGCGGAATCCAGCTGCCTCAGCCTGGCGATGCAGCTCATCCAGACAATCGATGGTCAGCTCGGCGAGACCGTCGGGATCGACCTCCGCGCCGCCGTCGGGCGTGGTTCGGATGCGGTAGGCGAGCTGAGCACCGTAGCCCTCCATCTGGCGGGCGCCCGAGTCGAACAGCAGGGCGCGCACCGAAGAGCTGCCGACGTCGACACTGACGATGAAGGGATCGGCTGAGGGGGTGCTCACGGTTGATTTTCCGTTATAGCATGGGTGCATGACACGGACGAGTGCGATCATTCTGACCGCTCTTGCATTGGCTGTAGTCCCAGTGATCGGACAATCCAAAGCGGCCAAAGGCGCCGCGAAGGGGCAAGACAAGGCAACCACATCGAAACCCACGCCAAGGATGCCGGACGGCAAGCCGGATCTATCGGGATTCTGGCAGGGTCCCTTGTTGCGGAACATGTTCGAAAGCGTGGGCGGTCCTCCATTTACGCCTGCAGGCGAGGCTGCATATCGCTACAACATGACGAAGTCCATTAATCCGGAAGGACTCTGCCTGTTCGCCGGCGTGCCGAGGGCCAGCATCAGCGGCGTGCCCTTCGAGATCCTGCAGAACTCGCACCGACTGGCGTTTCTCTACGAACTGATGACGGCCTGGCGCTCGATTCCACTGGATGGACGTCCGCAGCCTCCGATGAAAGAGATCGAGGAGTCGTTTTTCGGGCACGGCGTCGGCCGGTGGGAAGGCGACACGCTGGTGATCGATTCGATCGGATTCAAGGACAAGCTGAGTTGGGTCGATGACGACGCGCATCCGCACAGCGACGCGATGCACGTCATCGAGCGCTGGTCGCGGCCCGACTGGGACCATCTCAAGCACGATCTGTGGGTGGAGGATCCCAAGTTCTACACCAAGCCGTGGACCTACAGCCGCGTGTTCACTCACATGGCTCCGGGAAAGCAGCCGATGGAATACGCCTGCAACGAAAACAACAAGGATTTGGCGCACGGGTTGGGGTTCGGCCCGCAGGATCCTAAACTGGACGGAAAGCAGTAAGTCGGCGGTGGAGCGGGCGTTAAGCCCGCTACGGAGGCTTCAGCCTCCGATCCATTTCCGGGTGCTAAAGCGCCCGTTGCAGGCTGAACGCCTGCTCCACGACATAATAAGAGCGTGATTGAGCGCGTCGCCGCGACTATCTCCCGCCACAACATGCTAGCGCCCGGCGCGCGAGTGATCGTGGCCGTATCGGGCGGGCCCGATTCCGTATGCCTGCTGCACGCGCTGCGGGAGTTGGATGTCCGGCTGGTTGGCATCGCGCATGTGAACCACAAGCTCCGGGGGGAAGCCTCCGAAGAAGATCAGCGGTTCGTGGCGAGCCTGGCTCGCGAAGCGGGTCTGGAATTTTATTCCACAACCGCGGCCTGCCAAGGTGGAAACCTGGAGCAAACGGCGCGCCGAGCCCGGCAGGCGTTTTTCCAAGATCTGATCCGGCAGTGCCGGGCGGATCGAATCGCGCTGGGTCACACGCGCGATGATCAGGCGGAGACGGTGTTGTTCAGGTTGCTACGCGGTTCGGGCTTGGCGGGGCTGGTCGGGATTCTGCCCGTCACGGCAGAGGGGCTGATCCGGCCGCTTCTCGGCGTGACTCGGGCTGAAGTGGAGACTTTCCTCCGCGAACGCGGAATCCGCTGGCGGGAAGATGCGAGCAACCAGGAGCCGAGGTTCGCGCGCAACCGAATCCGGCGTGAACTACTGCCGCGCCTGAAGCAGGACTGGAATCCGCGTCTCAGGGAGACCCTGGCTCACCTCGCGGATCTGGCCTATGAGGAGGAGCGCTGGTGGGCATCTGAAATCGCCCGGCTGGCCCAGCAGATGTTTACCCGGGCTCCGGGCTCGGTCGAGGTTTCCACGCGAGAGCTTACCCAACTGCCTCGGGCGGTGGCCCGCCGGCTGATCCGGCACGCGATCCGGCTGGCCAAAGGAAATCTGCACGGCGTCGAGTTCAGCCACATCGAATGCGTCCTGGAACTGCCCGAATCCGGGGGCACGGCGGAGTTGCCAGGGATCCACGCGATCCGGTCTTTCGACTGGCTTCGGATAGCCGTACCAGGACAAACTCCATCAGATCCTCCGGTCGGCGAGGTGTCGATTCCCGGCCGGTATCCGGCTCCAGACGGCAATTCCATGATTTGTTTGGAGGTTATCGGCCGGAAGCAGGTGGAGGATGCCTGTGCTACGCTGAAGTCGGACCTATATTTCCGGAAGATTCCGGAAAGGTTGGTACTCCGTGGTTGGAAACCGGGGGACCGTTATTGCCCGCTTGGGCACGCCCATGATCGGAAACTCAAAGAATTATTCCAGCGGCAGCGCGTACCCTCTTGGCGCCGCCGGTTCTGGCCGATTCTTTGTTGTGGGGATAAGATCCTGTGGGCGCGGGACTTCGGGCCGGCAGCGGAGCATGGGCAACGTTCGGGCCGTGGAGCGCAATTCCGGCTGCGTATCACGGAGGTGGAACCAGCGATTCCATCCGATGCATGAATCTTTTGGCGTCTGCCCAACGTCTTTAATTCCGAGGGGCTCTATTCGAGGAAGTCGAGATACTCATGAATTCTAATGTCAGAAATGCTGTGTTGTGGCTGATCGTCCTGTGCCTGGTGGTGTTGGTGTGGGCGGTTTTCCGCCACCCAGCGAACGCCGGCAAGTCACCGCAATTCTCCGATCTTTATCGCGACGTGCAGGACGGCAAGGTGGAACAGGCTACGTTTAACTCCACCACCGGCGACGTCTCCGGGAAGTACAAGAACGGCGAACAGTTTCATTCCACCGTTCCTCCGGCATTCACCGACTTCCAAAAGTTGATGCTGGACAAGAACGTCACCGTCACCGTTGTGCAGGATAACGGCAGCAACTGGGTGAATCTGCTGGGGACTTTCCTACCGTTCGCCCTGGTGATCGGATTCTGGGTATTCATGCTGCGCCAGATGCAGAGCGGAGGCAACAAGGCACTGAGCTTCGGCAAGAGCCGCGCCCGACTGCATTCATCACAGCAGAAGAAGGTCACGTTTAAAGACGTGGCGGGCGTGGAAGAAGCCAAGGAAGAACTGCAGGAGATCATCGAGTTCCTACGCGAGCCTCAGAAGTTCCAGAAGCTCGGCGGCAGGATCCCGAAGGGTGTTCTGCTGATCGGATCGCCCGGCACGGGCAAGACGCTGCTAGCGCGCGCCATCGCGGGCGAAGCGAATGTCCCATTCTTCTCGATCTCCGGTTCGGACTTCGTGGAGATGTTCGTGGGCGTCGGCGCCAGCCGCGTGCGCGATCTGTTCGAGCAAGGGAAGAAGAACGCGCCCTGCATCATCTTCATCGACGAAATCGACGCCGTGGGACGCCATCGCGGTGCGGGCCTGGGCGGCGGTCACGACGAGCGTGAACAAACCCTCAACCAGTTGCTGGTGGAGATGGACGGATTCGAATCGAACGAAGGCGTGATCCTGGTGGCGGCCACCAACCGGCCAGACGTTCTGGATCCTGCGCTGCTGCGGCCGGGCCGTTTTGACCGGCGCGTGGTGGTGGGCCGTCCCGACGTGAAGGGTCGCGAGCAGATCCTCAAGGTGCACACGAAGAAAGTTCCGCTGGCCGACGACGTGGATCTCACCGTGGTCGCGCGCGGGACGCCGGGATTCGCCGGCGCCGACCTGGCCAATCTGGTGAACGAAGCTGCGCTGGTAGCGGCTCGCCAGAATCGCAAGGTAGTGACCCAGTTCGATTTCGAACTGGCCAAGGACAAGGTGATGATGGGCGTGGAGCGCAAGAGCCTCATCATCAGCGATGAAGAGAAAAAGAACACGGCGTATCACGAAGCCGGGCACGCGCTGGTAGCGGCGCTGACGCCGTTCGCCGATCCGCTGCACAAGGTCACGATCATCCCGCGCGGGATGGCTCTGGGTTTGACGATGCAGCTGCCGCTCGACGACAAGCACTCCTATCACAAGGAGTATCTGGAGGCGCAGCTCGCGATCCTGATGGGCGGCCGCATCGCCGAAGAGATCTTCATGCACCACGTCACCACTGGTGCGGGCAACGACATCGAGCGCGCCACCGACATGGCTCGCAAGATGGTCTGCGAGTGGGGCATGAGCGAACTGGGTCCGCTGAGCTTCGGCAAACGCGAAGAGCAGATTTTCCTGGGCCGCGAGATCGCCCAGCATCGCGACTATAGCGAAGCCACCGCGATCCGCATCGACGAACAGGTCAAGAAGCTCGTGCAGGACGGCTACAATCGGGCACGCGCGATTATCGAGGAGAAGTCGGACGCGATGGTTAGGATCGCTCTGGCTCTGCTCGAGCGCGAAGTGCTGGATGGTGCCGAGGTGCATCAGTTGATCGCTGGAGAGACGCTGCGGCCTTATGAAACGCCTCGGCAGATTCCTCCGGACGACGGTTCTTCGCAGCAGGTCCTGAAGCCTGAACCGGGCCGCCGGATTCCGGGGATCTTCCCTGAGGGCGGTCCGCAACCGGCGTAAGCGGTCAGGAGTTAACCGAAGGGGACAGGGTAGCCTGTCCCCTTTTTCAATGACAGCCATTCGTCCGTTTTCCGTCTACCTATTCGACATGGATGGGACGATCGTCGACTCGGCTCCGGATATCTGCGCGGCGCAGCTCGCGGTGTTGGCAGCCCACGGCCGCGACGATGTTTCCGAGGAGTTCCTGCGGCGCTACATCGGGCGGCATCTGATCGGTCTATTCGAGGATCTGGGTTTCGGGAGCGAGGCCATGGAGCCTCTCATCCAGAGCTATCGGACGACTTACTGGGCTCGGAAACACGCCGGCACGCGAGTCTTTCCTGGAGTGGCCGAGATGCTCGGTTCCCTGGGCGGACGCAAGTCGACCGCGACCATCAAGACTTCAAGAACTACGCGTGAAGTGCTGGAACTGTTCGGACTGATCCAGCATTTCGACCATGTGCAGGGCACCGACGGGTTTCCCGCGAAGCCGGAACCGGATGTGATTCTGGCGTCCTTGCGAGCATTGGGCGCCGATCCCATGGAGTGCCTGATGGTGGGCGATTCGCCTTCCGACATGGAAGCTGGCCGTCGCGCGGGCGTGCGGACTTGCGCTGTGCGCTGGGGATACGGGAACCACGAGGAGATGGCCAAGTGGGAACCGGATTATTGGATCGACGAGCCGCAGCAGTTACTCGCGTCCTAACAGCAGACGCATTTCGTTGGTCGGTTTGAATCCCATGGAGTCGTACAACGGCCGACCGTCGTCGCTCGCGTGCAGGATTACGACGACGATTCCGTTGTCCCGGCACCAGCGCAGAGAAGTCTCCACCAGGGTTCGTGCCAATCCTCGTCTGCGATGAGCGGGATGCGTGTAGACGTTCAGCAGCATGCCTCGGCGGCCACTCAGGTCGGTTATCGTGGGAGGCCATTCCAGCAGCCAGATGCCGGCGCCCGCGGCAACGGATTGGTCCGGTGAAGTTACCAGCCATCCGATATACTCGCCCGCGGAGAGCTTCTTCTCAAGCCAGGGAAGAGAGCCGGAAGCGACCGCATCGCGCCTCATCGGGTCGCCCTCGTTCATATCGGCAAACATCGACCGTCGCTGATCCGCAATCGTGGCCGCGTCCGCGACCGTTGCTTGGCGAATGCTGTAGCCGCCGGTCACAGTTGCAGCGTGGACAATTCCGCAAGATCTAAACGGCCGGTGTAGATCGCCATACCGAGTGCGGCGTGGATGTTCAGCGCAGCCAGCGCGCGAATATCGTCGATCGTTGTGATGCCGCCGGCGGCGGTGATTTCGTGCCCGGTGGCGGCGCGCAGGCGGCGGAACCAATCGAGATCCGTCCCCTGCATCATGCCTTCTTTATCGACATAGGTGCACAGGAATCCGCTGCAGAAGGGCTCCAGACGTCCGATCACTTCCTCCGCGGTGAAATTTGTCGCTTCCTGCCAGCCTTTTACGACGATCTTTCCGTGTTTGGAATCGAGGGCGACGATGATTCGTTCAGGGCTCACAGCTTTGGCGATCTGCTCCAGAGCCGGGCTAAACGCCGCCGTGCCGACGATGACGCGATGCGCGCCCTGGTCGATCAGCTTCTTCGCGCGCTCCGGGGTGCGAACGCCCCCGCCAACACGACAGCGCGCTTTTCCAGCGACGAGTTCCACCAGCGATGAATTCTCTCCCTTGCCCATGGCGGCGTCGAGATCGATCACTTGGATTTCGGGGAACGCGGCGAACTTGCGCAGCATCTCCAGTGGCGCGTCGCCTTCGAGAGCTTTATCGCGGCCTTGGACGAGCTGGACGACCTTGCCGTCCATGAGATCGATACAGGGGATGATCATCTTCTTATGGGGACGCTGTGCCCGGCGAGAAACTGCTTGAGATTGCCGACCGTGTAAGTGCCGTAGTGGAAGATAGAGGCGGCGAGAGCGGCGTCGGCGCATGCTCCATTCAGCACTTCGAGAAAATCTTCCGGCTTTCCGGCGCCACCGGAGGCGATCACCGGAATGTGGGTAGCGTTGTGGACCGCGAGAGTCAAAGGGCAATCGAATCCGGTCTGGACTCCATCGGTATCCATGGAGGTGAGAAGGATTTCGCCGGCGCCCAATTCCTCGCCGCGCGCGGCCCATTCCACCGCGTCAATGCCCTCGTCGTGACGGCCGCCTTTTGTGAAGACGTTCCACCCTCCGGCAGCTCGCCGCCGTGCGTCGATCGCCAGGACCACAGCCTGCGATCCGAATTCTTCGCTCAGCTCGGTGATCAGCTCGGGCCGGCGCACGGCGGCGGTATTGACGCTGACCTTATCTGCGCCCGCGTGTAGGATGCTGCGCGCGTCGTCGACGCTGCGAATGCCGCCGCCCACCGTGAGCGGAATGAAAACTTCGCGGGCGGTGCGGGCGACCACATCGACCATGGTGTCGCGATTGTCGCTCGACGCGGTGATGTCCAGGAAGACGAGCTCGTCGGCGCCCTGCTGGTTATAGCGCGCGGCAAGTTCCACTGGATCGCCTGCATCGCGCAGGTTGACGAAGTTGACGCCTTTGACCACACGGCCCGCGGTGACGTCGAGGCAAGGGATGATTCTTTTAGCCAGCATCGACGAAGTTCTTCACAATCTGGAGCCCCGCGGGCCCGGATTTTTCGGGGTGAAACTGCACGCCTCGGACATTGGCCTGCTCGAGGATGGCGGTGTAGGGCACCATGTATTCGCACACGGCCGCGGTTTCGGGCACAACGGGGCAGTAATAGCTGTGCGCGAAATACAAGTACGTGGGCGATGTGAGCAGCCTGTTCGGGCGGCATGGTTGCACTTCGTTCCAGCCCATGTGTGGAATTCGAAGGTCTCCTTGAAAACGCTTCACTTCGCCCCGATAGATCCCGAGGCCGCGCTCGTCCGGCGCCTCTTCGCTCGATTCAAACAGCGCCTGCAAGCCAAGGCAGATGCCGAGAAACGGAACACCCGTGCGAATGCGCTCGATCAACGCGTCGCGAACCTGAAGATCGTCGAGCGCGCGCATCATCTGCCCGAAGTGCCCGACGCCGGGAAGAATCAGCATCGTCGCTTTCTGAATGCCCGCTGAGTCGCGAATGAGTTCGTACTCGGCACCGATCGCGCCGAGCGTGTTTTGCACGGAGCGCAGGTTGCCCGCGCCGTAGTCAAACACGCTGATCACAGCAACCCCTTGGTCGACGGAAGCTGCGTCTTCAGGCGTTCGTCCTTCGAGCACGCGTAGCGCATCGCGCGCGCGAAGCATTTGAAGATCGCCTCGATCTTGTGGTGATTCGACCGGCCGTAGAGTACCTTGGCGTGCAGATTGGCGGCGGCATGATTTACGAAGCCGTCGAAGAAATCGTGGACCAGTTCGGTCTGCAGGTCGCCGACCAGCCTCGTCTTCACCAGGTCTTTATAGACCAGCGCGGGACGTCCGCCCAGATCCACTGCGACCACCGCCAGCGTCTCGTCCATCGGCAGCACGAAATAGCCCGCGCGATTGATGCCACGTCGATCGCCCAAGGCTTTCGCGAACAACTGGCCCAGCACGATGCCGACGTCTTCGACCGTGTGGTGCTGGTCGACATCTAAGTCGCCCTTGGCCGTCAACTTCAAATCGAATCCGCCGTGCTTGGTGAACAGCTCCAGCATGTGATCAAAGAAACGGATGCCGGTGGAGATCTCATAGCGGCCGCGGCCCTCGATCGTGAGGCTGCCCTTGATCTGCGTCTCCTTAGTGTCGCGCTGGATGGAGGCTTTTCTCACAACGCGCCCTCGATTTCGTTTATGTTTTCGAGCACAGCAATGGCATTCTCTTCTCGAAACAGACGGAGGATCTCATCGCGCCGCGAGTGATTCTTCGCCACAATTCCGATGAACGGAACTCCGGCCGCGCGGGCTGAGCGCGCGTCATCGACAGTATCGCCGACGTACCAGAGCTTGCGGCCGGGATGGCGGCGCTGGATCGCCAGCAGCCCCTCGGGATCGGGCTTGGCTTTCGTGACGTGATCGGCGCACAGGAGCGGATCGAACGCGCAATCCGGCGCGAAACGCTTGAGCGTAATCTCCGCCTCGTACTGGAGGCGGCCGGTGAAGATCGCCAAACCGAATCGCTCGCGCAGCCGTTCGAGCAAACCTGGTTTCGGAAACCACTGTTCTCGCTGGATGAGGCCGCTGCCGTTTTCGCCGATGAAAATCTCGTTGAAGTAGTCGACGACGGTCTCGTAAGGAACTTCGACGCCCAAGTCCGCGGCGATCTTCTGCGAAAGAGCCCAATCGTTATTCCAGCCGCCCTGATTCTTGTAGTCCTGAATCAGATCACGCTCAATGCGCTTGCCGGTAAAGTGCTCGACAGTCTGGACGATCGCTTCGCGGTAGGATTCGGTCACCTCCGCCAGCACGCCGTCCATATCGAAGACGATCAGGCCTTCCACAGCGCCTCCAGTTCCGTTAAGAAGCGTTCGACTTGCGCCCGTGTGCCGATCGTGACCCGAACGCATCCTGGGATCTCGTAACTGCGATCGCGAACCAGCACTCCCCGTTCACGCAGCGCGTCGCGGATCGGGATCGCCAGATCTCCGGCTTGGAACAGCACGAAATTCGCCTGGCTCGGGAAGTACTGGATGCCGAGCCGTTCGAATCCAACGTAGGCCAGCTCGCGCGCGGCCAGAGCCTCGCCGACGTATTTCGCGATGTATTCCCGATCCTGCACCGCGGCGCGTGCGGCGATCGCCGCCAGCATATTCACGCTGTAGGGCGACTGGGCTTTGCGAACCCACGCGATATTTTCCGCGCAACTGAACAAGCAGCCGCAGCGCATCGCGGCCATGCCATAAGTTTTCGAAAACGTCCGGCTGACGAACAGGTTCTTGTATTGGTTGATCCAGCGCAGCGCCGTCACCCCGTAAAATTCGAAATACGCTTCGTCGATCAGCACGGCCGCGTCGGGCGCGGTTTCCAGAATAAGTTCGATCTGATCGAGCCCGATCGCCGATCCGGTCGGATTATTGGGATTCGCGATTAGAATCGCACGAGTCTCCGGGCGCAGTTCGGCAAGGAAATCGTTGATCGGGAAACTGAGATCGCGCCTGTATTCGACCTCGCGAACGGATGCGCCCGCCACCTCGGCGTAGAACTTGTACATCGCGTAGGAAGGCTTGAGCAGCAGCACGTCATCGCCGTCGTCGACGAAGGTGTTGATCAGAAGCTGGATCGCTTCGTCGGTGCCGTTGGTGAGGGCGAACTCATCGGGCGTGACGCCGAAGAACGCGGCCAGATCGCGCCGGGCGTCCTGATATTCGGGGTAGATGGTCAGGTGATCGGCCGTCAGATACTTCTGCACGCACTCGATCACTTTAGGCGAGCAGCCGACCGTGTTTTCATTGAAATCGAGGCGCAGTTTTCCGGCGCGCCCCGCGGAGGGCGGGGAATAGGGCGCCATCGCTTCGATGGCGGCGCGTGGAGTAAGAGCGTCAGCCATGACGAACCTCGACCGATCGTGCGTGCGCTTCGAGCCCCTCGGCGCGAGCTAAAGTGGTCACCGCGGGCGCCAATGATTTGAGCGCAGCCGGACTGAGTTCCTGCACCGAAATCACCTTGACGAAATCCGCCGCCGATAACCCGCCGCGCAAGCGGGCCTGCCCCGAAGTCGGAAGAACGTGATTCGGACCCGATGCGTAATCTCCTGCGGCCTCGGGGCTCGACGGTCCCAGAAAAACCGAGCCCGCATTCTGGATCGAACCGAGCAGTGCCGGATCGTGCAGCGCGAGGTGCTCCGGCGCGAGCGAGTTCGAGAACTCGACTGCGCGTTCGAGCGAATCGACGATCACGATCGCCCCGTTGTTATCGATCGACGGGCGCGCGACCGCGGCGGTCGGCAGGGAGTTGAGCTGGCGCTCCACGGCTTCGGCCACGGCGTTCGCCAGGTCGCGCGACGTCGTCAGCAGAATCGCCGAGGCGTCCACATCGTGCTCGGCCTGCGCCAGCATGTCTGCGGCGATCCACTCAGGGTTGCCTTCTGCGGCGATGATCACAATCTCGGTCGGCCCGGCCACGAAGTCGATTCCGGTTTCCCCCGCGATCAGCTTTTTGGCCGCTGCGACGTAGATGTTTCCTGGACCGACAATGCGATCAACGCGCGGAACGGTGGCTGTTCCGAAGGCGAGGGCGGCGATGGCCTGCGCTCCACCCATCTGAAAGAAATGCGTCACTCCGAGCCACGCCGCGATGCCGAGGATTTCGGCGCTCGGATGCGGGCACGCGACACAAGTGGTCTTCACGCCGGCGACCTGCGCCGGGATGATGTTCATCATCAGCGTGGAAGGCAGCGGATATCGGCCCGCGGGCGTGTATGCGCCCATGGAATCGAGCGGGCGCACGATCTGGCCCAGTTTGCGGCCATCCGGATACTCGACCAGTTTCTCGACGGGCAGTTGCAGGCGCGCGTACTCGCGGATGTTGGTGTCGGCGACGCGCACGGCGTGGCCGAATTCGGGCTCCAGGGCTCCATGCACCGGGATGCGGACGCTCGACCCTTCGAAGCCGTCGAATTTCCGAGCGTAAGCCAACAGCGCGGCGTCGCCCTCGCGGCGGACGTCTTCAAGGATCGGCGCGACGATGCGCTCGGCGTCTTCCAGCCGCTGCGTTTTTCGCGCGATGAGAGCCTGCGCTTCCCGATGGTTGATGATCCGGATCATAGTCGCCTGGGCCTACATTACGATCTTGTTCAGCGGATACTCGACGATGCCCTGCGCGCCCGCTTCTTTGAGGCGCGGAATGATGGTGCGCACCGTAGCTTCGTCCAGGATGGTGTTGAGCGCGAGCCAATCGCCATCGCTCAGCGGCGAAATGGTCGGCTTCTTGAGTGCGGGCAACACGCCCAGCACGCCCTGAAGATTCTGCTTCTCGACATTCAGCATCAGCCCGACCTTACCCAGCGCGTTGATGGCTCCATCCAGCAGCATGCGCATATCTTCCAGCTTCCGCCGCTTCCACGAATCCTGCCAGGAATTCACGTTGGCGATGAGCTGCGTATTCGATTCCATCACCGTCTCGACGATCCGCAGCTTGTTCGCGCGCAGCGAAGACCCGGTCTCCGTGACTTCGACGATCGCGTCGGCAAGCTCGGGAGGTTTCACTTCGGTCGCACCCCAGCTGAACTCGACCTTCGCGGTCACGCCGTGGGATTTGAGATACCGCTCGGTCGCGGCCACCAGTTCCGTGGCGATAATCTTGCCCTGTAGATCCTTGACGGTCTGGACGGGCGACGATTCCGGCACGGCCAGCACCCAGCGCACTTTGCCAAAGCTCTGCTTGGCGTAGATCAGGTCGGCAACGGTTTGCACCTTCGCGTCATTCTCCTGGACCCAGTCGCGGCCGGTGAGACCTGCGTCGAGCACGCCGTCCTCGACGTATCGCGCCATTTCCTGAGCGCGAATCAGCATGCACTCGATGTCCGGATCGTCGATGGAAGGGAAATACGAGCGGCTGCTGACGGTGATCTGGAATCCAGCGCGGCGAAAGAGATCGACGGTGGCGTTTTCGAGACTGCCTTTAGGAATGCCGAGTTTGAGTTTCATTTCGTTTCGTAGACGGCCTTAGGATCGTAGGCTTGCTTGTCGGTGATCTTCCATTCGTTGCCTTCGAGCTTGCGGAAGAAGCAGCTCTCGTAGCCTTCGTGGCAGACGCCGGGGCCGAGCGCCTCGCATTTCAGGAGCACCGCGTCGCGATCGCAATCGGTCGAAATTTCCTTCACCACAAGCTTGTGCCCGGAACTTTCGCCCTTGAGCCACAGCTTGTTGCGCGAGCGGCTGTAGAAGACGGCGTTGCCCGTCTCGACCGTCTTGCGGAAGCTTTCCTCGTTCATGAAGCCGACCATCAGGACGCGCCCCGTTTTCCAATCTTGAATCACCGCGGCCACCAGGCCGTCCAGCTTGCTGAAATCCAGTTCCATAATTGTGTCCTATAGCAAAAAAGCCCACCGTTTCCGGCGGGCTCAGTTGATCTCACTTTCGGTTAACTTGGTTTATGCGCGAGCCCGTTGCGCATCACCAGAGTGGTGATGATGGTGCATATGATGACGGGGCGCAAACATAGAAACCACAGTATACCAGATTCTCAAGCCAACGCCTGCTCCAGATCGGCGATTATGTCCTCGACTGCCTCGATACCCACCGAGATCCGCATGAGGTTGTCGCGAATCCCCAGCCGTTCGCGATGCTTCGGAGATAGATCGCGATGCGACGCCATGGCCGGATAAAGGATGAGCGTGTGCACGTCGCCCAGCGAGGTCGCGCGCACCACCATCTTCAGTTTTTCCATGAACCCGAATACTTCCGTGCGCCCCGCGCCCTTCAGTTCGAATGAGACCAGTCCGCCGTAGCGATTCGCCGGAAACAGCCGAGCGATCGAATCGGCGTCGGGATGCTTGGGATCGCCCGGGAAAAAGGTTCGCTCCACGCGGGGGTGCGATGCCAGCCAGGACGCGACTTTGCAGGCGTTGGCGCATTGCCGTTCCACGCGCAGCGCCAGCGTCTTGATCCCTCGGACGGTCAGGTAGCTTTCGAATGGACCCATCACGGGACCGATAGTGCGCGAAAGCGTCCGCAGCGCAGCGAAATTCGGCTCATCCGCAATGATCACGCCGCCGAGGACATCGCCGTGACCCGCCAGATATTTGGTGGCGCTGTGACAGACGATATTTGCGCCGAGCTCCAGCGGCCGGACCAATAAGGGAGTGGCGAACGTGTTGTCGACGATCAGTGGCACATCGGCCGCCCGGCAGAGCGCGGCGATCTTGTCGAGCGGCGGCACGCGCAACAGGGGATTCGCGATGGTTTCTACTACCACCGCGCCGGTCTTTTCTTCTTTGAGGGTCGCTTCGAAAGCGGCGAGATCGCATGGATCGGCCTGCGCAGTGTCCACACCCATCGGGCCGAAGATGTTCATCAGCATCGAGGTGGTAGCGCCGTACATCATGTTCGCGGCGACCACGCGTTTAGGCCGGTCCATCAACGCGGCCAGCACGGCCATATGCAGCCCGGCCATTCCCGAGGCGCACGCGAGAGCGCCGGCGCCGCTTTCCAGTTCGCGGATCAGTTCTTCCAGTACTGAACGCGTGGGGTTGTCGTAACGCGCATATGAGGGGCCCGGCTCCTCAAGGGAAAACACGCGATCGAGCTGGTCCAGCGATTCGTACACGTAGCTCGCGGCCGTGTAGATAGGAGTCGTGACGGGCGTGAAGCTGCCCGCCTTACGGCGGTCGCCCCAGTGGACGGTCTTGCTTTCGATCTTCATGACCGCTTCCAGCGTACTCCTTCCTTGGTGTCTTCGAGGATCACGCCCTGGGCGGCCAGTTGCGCCCGAATCTCATCGGAGCGGCCGAAATTCTTGGCTTTCTTGGCAGCCGTGCGTTCGGCGATGAGCGCGTCGACCTCGGCATCCGAAAGTCCGCCGGCGTGCGCGGTGGGTTTCAGGACATCGAAGATCGAGTCGAATCGCGCTAAGAATTCGATCGCATCGGGAACATTGCCGGCCAAAAACTCTCCCGCGTCCATGGCCGTGTTGGTGTCGCGGACGTATTCGAACACGGCGCCGAGCGCGCCGGCCGTGTTGAGATCGTCATCGAGCGCCGCGTCGAAAGCGGCGCGCGCGGCCTGAGTCCGTTCGGCCAGCGCGGCGTTGGTGCCTTCGGGGAATTTGTCGGTCTCCAGGCGCAGCTTATAATTCCGCAGCCGGTCGATCGCCGTCGCGGCGGCCTTCAGCCCGTCGAAGGTGAAGTTGAGCTTCTTGCGATACGGAACCGAAGCCAGCAAGTAGCGAAGAGCCTCCGGCGCGAAGCCGCGCTCCTTCAGATCGCGCAGCGTATAGATGTTGCCGAGCGATTTCGACATCTTCTGCGAGTCGACACTCAAATGCTCGGCGTGCAGCCAGAAGCGGACGAACTGCTTCCCGGTGATCCCCTCGGCTTGGGCGATTTCGTTTTCGTGGTGCGGGAACGTGAGATCCACGCCGCCGGTGTGAATGTCCAAGGTATCGCCCAGATACTTCATCGCCATGGCGGAGCATTCGATGTGCCAGCCCGGACGGCCTTTGCCGATGGGTGTGTCCCAGGCAGGCTCGCCTTCCTTGGCCGCTTTCCACAGAACGAAGTCGCGGGCGTCGTCTTTGTCGTATTCGTCTACGTCCACGCGAGCGCCGGCGCGGATGCCGCTGAAGTCGTTGTGCGAAAGCTTGCCGTATTCGGGAAAGGTCGAGATGCGGTAGTAGACGGAACCGTCGCTCACATAGGTGTGGCCGCGTTCGGTCAGGTGCTGAACGGCTTCCACCATTTCGTGGATGTGCTGGGTAGCCGGGACAATGCGTTCGGGACGCTCCAGTCGCAGCGTCGCGGTATCTTCGAGGAACGCCTTGGTGTAGACAGCCGTAAACTCGTCGAGCGATTTGCCGGCGGCCTTCGAATCGCGGATGATCTTGTCCTCGATGTCGGTGATGTTCATCACGTGATCGAGCTGGTAGCCGCGTGCACGCAGCCAGCGGCGAAGGATATCCGGGAAGACGAAAGATCGGAAGTTGCCGATGTGGGCGTAGTTGTAGACGGTCGGCCCGCAGGTGTACATCCGCACGACGTTGTCGTGAAGGGGCTTAAACTCCTCCAACTGCTGGGTCAGGGTGTTATAAAACCGCAAGGGCATGTGAGATGTCCTACTATGCTACCAAGCGGTCATTTCGATAGTCCCTTGCGCGGGCTATCGGGTTGGATCTTTCCGCGCACCTATTGAGATCTATGATGGGAGAGGCCCGGCATGGATCTGGTCTTTGAATGGGACGCCCGAAAGGCTAAAGGAAATTTTCAAAAGCACGGAGTAACGTTCGATGAGGCCGCGACAGTGTTCGATGACGCGCTGGCGTCGATATTTCCTGACGAGGACCATTCCAGCTCGGAAGAACGAGAGATCCTTGTTGGGTACTCGATCTTGAATCGATTGTTGCTCGTGTGCTTCACCGAACGTGCAACAGGTCGCGTGCGAATTATCAGTGCTCGGAAAGCCACGGTGCCGGAGCGCAGGAAACATGAAAAACATCTCGAAAGCTAAAACCAAAGAGCCGGAGCGCGGTGAACTTCGTCGGGAGTACAAGTTTGACTATTCGAAAGCCCTCCCGAACCGGTTTGCCGGTAAGCGTGGATCGAGATCCGTGGTCGTCCTTCTGGATTCCGATGTCGCCACTGTTTTTAGAGACGCAGAGTCTGTAAATACAGCCCTTCGCGCACTACTCGCCGCCGTGCCCCCCACCGCAAAGAAACGAAGGCGGGCTTAGCTCGCCTCTACAATAAAGTCTGTGTTCCGATTCGAGCTTCAGGCGACCTGTCCCGAAACAGGGGCGCGCGCCGGCATCCTGCACACCGCGCATGGCGATGTCGAGACGCCGGTTTTCATGCCGGTCGGCACTCAGGGGACCGTCAAAGGCATCCTGCCGCGCGACCTGCTGAACGATCTCGACGCCAAGATCATCCTGGGCAACACGTATCACCTGTTTCTCCGGCCCGGGCACGAGACGATCCGCAAGCTCGGCGGCCTGCACAAGTTCATCAACTGGCCGCGGGCGATTCTGACCGATTCCGGCGGATTCCAGGTGTTCAGCCTGGATACCCTGCGCAAGGTCACCGAAGAAGGCGTTCTCTTTCGCTCGCACCTCAATGGCGATCCGCACTTTTTCACGCCTGAATCGACGGTCGATGTCCAGATGGCGCTGGGCAGCGACATCATGATGGTTCTCGATGAGTGCCTGGCATATCCGGCCAGCCATGAAGCCGCGCGAGTTTCCACGGAGCGGACCCTGCGCTGGGCCCGCGCGGGTTACGACCATTACCGCCGAATGGCAGATGGAACCCATGCGCTCTTTCCGATCGTCCAAGGCTCGATGTATCCGGATCTGCGCCGCCACTGTGCCGAGGAATTGCTGCCGCTCGAGGCGCAAGGCTATGCGATCGGCGGATTATCCGTGGGCGAGCCTCGGGAGCTCAGCCTGGAGATGACCGAGGTCACGACGCCTCTTCTGCCGCGCGATCGTCCTCGCTATGTCATGGGCGTGGGCATGCCCGACGAGCTGCCGGAGTACGTCGCGCGCGGCGTCGACATGATGGATTGCGTACTGCCTTCCCGCAACGCTCGTAACGGGTACTTTTTTACATCGCAGGGACGAGTTGTGATCAAGCAAGCCCAGTACAAGGAAGATCCCGGACCCGTGGATGACGCCTGTTCCTGCTACACTTGCCGCAATTTTTCGAGGGCGTATCTTCGCCATCTGTTCCTTGCGGGGGAGATGACGTTCTCCACACTTGCGACGTTGCACAACCTGCGCCGGTATCTTGACATGATGCGGCAGATGAGGGAGGCTATACTGGTTGGGGAGTTCCCCACGTACCTGCGCGCGCAGCGCGCGGCGATTTTAACCTAGAGAGCCGTATAGATCTCCCGATGCCAGTCCAGGCCTTTTGGCTGATTCAGCAGACCGCGCCCGCCTCTAACCCGATTATCGGCTTCCTGCCTCTTATCTTTATCGTTGCGATTTTCTATTTCCTCGTATTCATGCCGATGCAGCGCCAGAAGAAGCAGCAGGCGACTATGCTGGCCGGGTTGCAGCCGGGAAATGAAGTGGTCACCACGGGCGGGATCGTCGGCACTGTGGTCAGCGTCGCTCCGGATACCTTGATCGTGCGCGTGAAGCCGGATAATCTCAAGCTGCAGATCACCCGCGCCGCCGTGGCCAGTCTGGTGAGCCCGGAAAAAGCCCTCGAAGGCAAAGAAGAGAAAAAGTAGCAAGTAGACACTCAGCGTAAGACTTGGACCAATTATGAGTAGCAACACCAAAATTCGGCTTCTGATCATCGTGGCGGTCACGCTTGTTTGCATCTATGGTCTGGTCCGCGATCCGGACACCATGGGTATTCCCACCTCCAAGCAGGAACTGGTGGATCACTGGAAAAAGAACATCCGGCTCGGCACCGACCTGAAGGGCGGAAGCAATCTGGTCTACCAGATCCAAATGCAGGACGCCTTTAAGCTGGAGGCCGATACGGCCATCCAACGCCTGCGCGATGACCTGGCCAAGGCATCCATTCCATTCGCCGACATCACCCGCAACGATCCTGATTTCGATCACGCCAACAGCATTCAAATCAACATTGCCGGCATTCCCGGGAACAAGGCCGGCGATTTCCGGACCATCGCGAACGACGATTTCGGCGCGGTGTGGAATCTCACTCCGGTGAACGAAACCGATTACCGGATGACGATGAAGACCAGCGAGGCCCTGCGCGTGCGGTCGGATACGATGGCGCAGACCATCAACACCGTAGAGAAGAAGATCAACGGAATGGGACTTGCGGAATCGAGCGTGCAGCAGCGCGGCGAATCGCAGATCCTGGTGACTCTGCCGGGCGTCGACGATCCCGCGCGGATCAAACAGAACCTGCAGACGGCAGCCGTCCTCGAGCTATATGAGGTCCAAGGCGGCCCGTTCGCCTCGCGGGAAGAGGCGATGCAGAGCAAGAACGGTGTTCTGCCGCTGAGCTCTCAGATTTTGGGCAGCGCCGCGCGCGGGGGGTCGCCGGCCGAGTATTACATTCTGGCCAGGACGCCCGTAGTCACAGGACGCGATCTTCGCGATGCCAAGCCTACGCAGAACAGCCAGGGCGGCGGATGGGAGACGAATTTCGTCCTGACCCAGGACGCCGCGAAACGCTTCGAGAGGTTCACCGGAGCGCACATCAATGACCGCCTGGCCATCGTGCTCGATAAGAAGGTCCTGAGCGCGCCCACCATCCAGGCCAAGATCAGCGATAACGGCGTGATCACGAATATGGGCGGCCATGACGCGGCTGCGGACCTGGCGCTGAATCTGAAAGCCGGATCGCTTCCCGCGAGCCTGCTGAACATGGAAGAGCGGTCGGTGGGTCCTTCGCTGGGCTCCGATTCGATCCGGCAGGGTATCGCCAGCGGCATCGCGGGCGTGATCGCCGTGGTCACCTTGATGCTGATCTATTACAAGAAGAGCGGTATCAACGCCACTCTGGCGTTGATCCTGAACGCTCTGATCCTGGTGGCGGCGCTTAGCTACTTTGAGGCTGTTCTGACGCTGCCCGGGATCGCCGGAATCATTCTGACCATCGGTATGGCGGTGGACTCGAATGTGCTTATTTTTGAGCGTATTCGCGAAGAGCTGCGGGCCGGCAAGGCGGTGATTGCCGCGGTGGACGCCGGATTCGGCAAGGCCTTCCTGACGATCGTCGATACGCACGTAACTACCATTGTTTCGTGCTGTTTCCTGTTTCTCTTCGGTACCGGTCCGGTCAAGGGATTTGCCGTGACCCTGGTCATCGGTTTGTTCGCCAATGTTTTCACGGCCGTGTTCGTTTCCCGAACCATCTTCAATTGGGAACTCGGGGGGCAGAAACGGGCCGTGACGCTCAGTATTTAAATGGGTTGCCTGATTCGTTCGAAGGTTCTTGTTTGTGGTAGGCTGAATCGTTTTGCAGATTCCGGATCTTCGGAAGTGGGATCGGCGGGAACTTTTGTATGCAGGCCGGTGTCTGAGACTCTAAGCCGGCAGTAACGGGCTCAATGGAATTATTTAAGAACACCAATTTTGACTTTCTCGGCAAGAAGTGGCCTTTCATCGGCTTATCGCTCGTGTTGACGGCGGCGGGGTTCATCAGCATCGGCGTCAGGGGTATGAACTACGGAATCGACTTCAAGGGTGGCGCGCTGATGTCGCTGCGCTTCGCTCAGGAGCCGCCCGTGCAGCAGATCCGCAGCGCTCTGGAAAGCAAGCTTCCCGGCGAGATCACCGTGCAGCAGGTTAGCGGAAAGCCCGAAGTGCTGATCGGCACCGAGATTAAGGATGAGAAGGCGTTGAACGCCAACCGCCAGTTGATCGATGAAACCCTGCGTGGGATGTTCGGCGGCTCGGACGGAAAGTTCGACTTGAATAACGCCTCCTCCACCGAGCTGGCGGAGCGGCTGCGGGGGCCGCTGCAACAGGCTGGAGTTCCGCTTTCGGAGCAGGACCTGCAGGACCTTTGCGCCGCGATCAATGCGTACCGCGCCGATCATGGCGGTATCCTGCGCTCCGTGGATGAGCTGTCCGCCGTGAAGGGCGTGACGCCCAAAGTTATCGAAGTCCTGAAGGCGAATGTCGGCCTGGGACAGTTCACCATTTTGTCGACCGAAGTCGTGGGTCCCAAGATCGGCGATGAATTGCGGCGTCAGGCCGTGCTCGCCACCCTGTATGCGCTGGGCGGAATGCTGGTGTATATCGCGTTTCGCTTCGAGTGGATTTATGGCGTAGCTGCCGTAATCGCCGTATTCCACGACACGCTGATCACCATCGGGCTTTTTTCGTTGTTCAACAAGCCGATTTCGCTGACGGTGGTGGCGGCGCTGCTGACTCTGGTCGGCTATTCGATGAACGACACGATCGTGGTTTTCGACCGCGTTCGCGAGAATCTGAAAACGGTCCGCCGCGATTCTCTGGCGAACGTGATCAATCTCAGCATCAACCAGACACTGAGCCGGACGGTGCTGACCAGCGGCCTCACGCTGCTGACTGCGCTGGCGCTGTGGTTGTTCGGCGGTGACGTGCTGAACGGGTTTTCGTTCGCGCTCGTGGCGGGTATCGTTGTGGGAACGTATTCTTCGGTTTTTATCGCGAGTCCGATTCTGGTATTCTGGCAGAACTTCCGCGGGGCGGGTAAGCCCGCCGCGGCCGCCCCGGCACCTCGGGAGACAGCCAGCCAGCGGAAAGCAATGCGAGGGTAGTGCGTGTGCTGCTTAGGAAATAGGAGAACGGGAGATGTTTGATCAGACGTTCGTAGACGGAGTTGGGAAAACAAATAAGAGCTGGACGGTGACGTTATCGTTCCTGATCCAGGTCGGAATCATCAGCGTGCTGGTGATCCTCCCTCTGATCTTCACTGATGTTCTGCCAAAGGCGCAGTTGGTCAGTTTGTTGCAGGCGCCGGCGCCTCCGCCGCCGCCACCCCCACCGCCGCCGCCCACCCCGGTTAAGGTCGTTAAGGTGCCGCCACGCCAGTTCGACGCTGGAAAGCTGATGGCGCCGAAAGAAATCCCAAAAGCCGTCGCCACCATCGTCGAGGCGGAACTGCCGCCTTCGGTTTCGAACGTAGCGGTCGTGGTCGGCGTGCCGGGCGGTGTTCCCGGTGGAGCGATTGGCGGACTTTCGTCACTCGCGCCGCCGCCACCACCTCCGCCGCCTCCGCCGCCTCCGCCCAAGGAATCGAAGCCGGTGCAGATCGGCGGTAAGGTGTTCGAAGGGCGTATCGTGAAGCGCGTTCCGCCGGAGTATCCGAGAGTCGCGAAGCTGGCGCGCGTGCAGGGCGCGGTTCGCTACACGGCGTTTATCGGGAAAGACGGCAAGATCCGCGACTTGAAGTACGTTTCGGGACCGGCTATGCTGGCAACCCCGGAAGTGCTGAAGGCCGTTTCGGAGTGGGAGTATCAACCTTACCTGCTCAACAATGAGCCGGTAGATGTCCAGACAGAGATCACGGTGAATTTCGTACTGAACTAGTTTTTGGATCGAAAGTTTGTAGTGGAAAGAGCGTGGCTGCGGCGTCCAGAAAACGCCGTGGTCCTAAATCAACTCGCAGGAGACTAAAAGATGTTTTTACAGTTGCAATCTCAGGCATTCTTGCTTCTTCAGGAACAGCGGGCGGTAAGCTTCGACCTGATGACGATGTGGAACAACATGGAATGGCCGGCTCGCACGGTCGTTATCGTGCTGTTCATTATGTCGGCGTGGTCCATCGGTGTGATGATCGACCGCTGGATCGCCTATAACGGAGCGCGCAGCCAGTCCCGCGCCTTTGCCCCGGCCGTAGCCGGAGCGTTGCGCGAGGGCAAGCTGGATGAAGCGATCAAGATCGCCGACCGGTACGGCAAGAGCCACCTGGCCAAGGTCGTTGTGGCTGGTTTGCAGGAGTTTCGGGCGCACCAGATGAGCTCGGAAATCTCGGGTGAAGAAATCGAAGCTTCGCGCCGCGCCCTGGAACGCGCGCAGGCAATCGTCCACGCTGAGCTGAAGCGCGGCGTTTCGACTCTGGCGACCATCGCTTCCTCGTCCCCGTTCGTGGGACTTCTGGGAACGGTCGTCGGCATCATCAACGCGTTCAAAGGAATTGCGAGCGCCAAGTCGGCCGGTTTGAGCGCGGTTGCGGGCGGTATTTCGGAAGCCCTGGTAACCACCGCCGTCGGTCTGTTGGTCGCCATCCCCGCGGTCTGGATGTACAACTACTTCAGCAACCGCGTGGAAGCGTTCGACGTCGAGATGGGGAACTCCAGCTCGGAACTGATCGACTACTTCCTGAAGCGGACCCAGCGGGCCGGCGCAGGCAAGTAGGTTATTTAGTCTCTTTGCGAGTGTTGACGGATGAGGCGCTGCCCCAGCGGCGCCTCGTCTGAAAAAGGATTGACGGGAGTGCGTCGGGAGTACTGATTATGAAGAAGCCAGAAGCCCCAGCAGTCGTATCCGAGATCAACGTCACGCCGATGGTGGACGTGATGCTCGTGCTGCTGATCATTTTCATCGTGATCACACCCTTGCTGACCAAAGGCCAGCCGGTGGATTACGTGAAGGCGAAGAATCCGATCGCGATGCAAAACGCGGATAAAGAAGACGCGATTTTGATTTCCGTGACGCGCCAAGGAACGCCATACCTGAGTCCCGGCAACAAGCAGGTCACCGTCGAAGAGTTGCCCACCAAGGTTCAGGATTTGTTGACCAACAAGCTCGATAAGACTGTGTACATCCGCGCGGATGCCCGCGCCAAGTACCAGGCAGTGGAAGACGTGGTGGACAATTTGCGTGCCGCCGGCGTCGACCAGTTGGGATTGATCACGGAGACCCCTGCGGGCGCGGCGCAAGCCACCGCGGCAACTCCGGTTCAGTAAGTTTTCATTAGGTCTAGGGCGAGTTTAGAGCAGTTAAGGAGAATTTCTTATGGCAATGGCAGTCGGCGGCGGAAAGCGGGTCCAGGCGAACATCAACGTGACGCCGCTTATTGACGTGCTACTGGTGCTGCTGATCATCTTCATGGTGATCACGCCCTTGACACCGTACGGGCTGGAGGCGATCGCGCCGCAACCGCCCAAGAAGGATCAGCCAAACAAGCAGGATGAGCGCACGGTGGTGATCCAGATCGAAAAAGATCAGTCCATGAAGATCAACGAGGAGCCCACCGATTTCGACAAGCTGGGGCCCCGTCTGGAGCAGGTGTTTAAGACCCGCGCCGAGCGCGTGGTCTTTGTGAAGGGCGATCCCGACCTGGATTTCCAGACGGTAGCGCGGGCTATCGATATCGCCAAGGGCGCCGGTATCGACAAGATCGGCCTGATGACCCCCAAGATCGAAGCAGGCGAGTAATTATCGCTCCCAAGCAATTTAACGACGAGGAGAGAAAGTCTTTATGCGCAGAATACCGACCCTGAGCGCGGCGCTGCTCGCTGCGGCCATGATCCTGGCGGGGACCGGCTGCAATTTTCTGAAGTCCCGCGATCATATCAATCAGGGAATCGCCTCCTACCGCAACGCCAAATACGGTGAGGCCGTCGATCATTTCGAGAAGGCTATCCAGCTGGATCCTGCTAATCCGACGCCGCGGATGTACCTGGCGACCTCCTACATGGTCCAGTGGATCCCCGGCGCGGAATCGCCCGAGAATCTGGAATACGCGCGCAAGGCCAAGGAAGAGTTCCTGAAGGTTCTGGACAAGGACCCGAAGGAGAAAACCGCTCTCGCCTACCTGGCTACGCTGGCCTTCAACCAGGCTTTGTCGCTCCCCCTGGAGGAGAAGCTGAAGATGTTCGACGAAGCCGCCCAGTGGCATCGCAAACGCCTGGAAGTGGATCCCAAGGAGAAGGAAGCCTACTACACGCTGGGCGTGATCGCCTACCAGAAGTGGATCCCCGCGCTGATGACGGCCCGGTCGAACCTGCGTATGCGTCCCGAAGACCCCGGTCCTCTTAAGGATAAGAAGGTTAAGGAAGAGCTGCTGGCGCAGTACGGCCCCATCGTCGACGAAGGCATGATGGATCTCAACAAAGCGCTGGAGATCGACCCGGAGTATGACGACGCCATGGCCTATCTGAACCTGCTGACCCGCGAACGGGCCGACCTTTTGGATAGCCAGGACGAGTACAAGAAGCAGATCGAGATCGCCGACGGCTGGCTGCAGAAAGCCTTGGATACCAAGAAGATCAAGGCTGCCCGCGCCGCCAAGCAACCCGGCGGTATCCACGCCGAAAATTAAGGCCCGTGGGGCAGTAAACCTGCCCCGCGTTGACCTCTTCGATACACTGGTATCATTGGATGCCTCCGGAATCCGCTGATATCGTTCCGCCAGTCCCTTCCGTGGCTGCAGCTCCGCTCGCGCCCCCTCCTCCGTCTGTAGAAAACCTGTATCGCGGGCTGGAAGCTCGCCTGCGGGAAACCCGTCCTAAAGAGGATCTGGCGCCGCTGGAGCGCGCCTATCGCTTCGCCTCACAACGGCACCTGGGCCAGACCAGAGTGTCTGGCGAGCCCTACATGACCCATCCCCTTCTGGTTACCCGCCAGCTCGCGGATATGAACATGGATATGGTCTGCCTTCAGACCGGCCTCCTGCATGACGTGGTGGAGGACACCTCCGCGACGCTTGAAGAAATCCGCAAGGAGTTCGGCGACGAGGTGGCCAAATGTGTGGACGGCGTCACCAAACTGAGCAAGCTCGACCTCGCCTCCCGCGAGGAGCGCCAGGCGGAGAGCGTCCGCAAGATGCTGCTGGCGATGGTCGACGATATCCGGGTCATCCTGGTCAAACTGGCCGATCGCCTGCACAACATGCGCACGCTGGGTTCGCTGCCGCAGGAGAAGCGGCTCCGCATCGCCCAGGAAACCATGGAGATCTACGCGCCCATCGCCCACCGCTTGGGTATGGGAAAGATCCGCAGCGAGCTCGAGGATCTGGCGTTTCAGCACCTGGAGCCCGAAGCCTCCGAAGGCCTCCTGCGCGAATTCGAAGCGGCCCGCCCCGGCAACGAAGCTTTTCTCAACAACGTCAAGCACATCGTCGAGGTCAACCTGGCCCGCGAAGGGATTCCCGCGCGCGTTGAAACCCGCGTGAAGCGGGCTTACTCGGTCTTCCAGAAGCTCAAGCGCCAGAAAATCGTCCTGGACCAGGTCTACGATCTTCTGGCCGTGCGAATCATCACGGATTCCGTCAAGAACTGTTACGCGGCTCTGGGAGTCATTCACAACGAGTGGCATCCGATCCCCGGCCGCATCAAAGATTTCATCGCGATTCCGCGGCCGAATCTGTATCAGTCGCTGCATACCTCCGTTATGGGTCCGGAAGGACGCCATTTCGAGGTCCAGATCCGCACCGACGAGATGCACCGCATCGCCGAGGAAGGTATCGCGGCCCACTGGAAGTACAAGGAAGGCCGCCGCGGCCCCGCCGACGACGATCAGCGCATCGCCTGGCTCCGGCAACTCGTCGAATGGCAGCGCGATATGCGCGATTCCGGCGAGTTCATGTCCACTCTCAAAGTGGATCTTTATCCGGAAGAAGTCTACTGCTTCACTCCCAAAGGCCGGGTCATCGCTCTGCCGCGCGGAGGCACGCCCATCGATTTCGCTTACGCGATTCACTCCGACGTCGGCAACACCTGCGTCGGCGCGAAGGTGAACGGTCGCATCGTGCAGTTGAAGCATCCCCTCGGCAATGGCGACGTGGTCGAGATCCTGACACAGACCGGCCATCTGCCCAGCAAGGATTGGCTGGGCGTGGTGAAAACAGCCCGCGCGCGCAACAAGATCCGGCACGTCATCAACACTACCGAGCGCGCCAAGGCTATCGAGATCGGGCAGAAGTACCTGGAGCGCGAAGCGCGCCGCCTGGGCGTCCAGCTTGGACGGATTACCAAGGCCCAGATGGAAGCTGTGGCGGCGGATTACGGGTGTTCCAAGATGGAGGACCTGCACGCCGCGCTAGGCTATGGAAAGTATTCCGCGCGTCAGGTGCTGCAGAAGATCGCACCCGAAGTCGTGCCCGCCGAGGTTCCCGAAACCGCCGTATCTGCGCCGGAACGTCCGGCCGCGCATCGTCCCGGCGACGATCAGGATCTGGTCATCCAGGTTAAGGGCATCGACGACCTGATGACGTATCGCGCCAAGTGCTGTAATCCGATTCGCGGCGAACCCATCGTCGGCTATGTGACTCGCGGGAAGGGCATCGCGGTGCACTCGGTCAATTGCAGCAATGTGCAGAATCTGATGTACGATGCCGAGCGGAAGATTGAGGTGGAGTGGGCGCGCGCCGCAAGCCATAACTTCCCGGTGTCGCTGCACGTTCGCACCGAGGATCGGCCGGGAATGCTCAGCCAGATCACCACGGCGTTGTTCACGGAACAGAGCAACATCCTCAGTCTGGAAACACACGGCAGCGAGACCGACGGCGCAGCCGTTATCGACATGACCCTGGAAGTCAAGGACAAGCGGCAATTGGAGCGCGTAGTCTCCGTCATCCGCCGCATCTCCGGAGTTCGCGACATCGAAAGAGTGAATGAACGCACCTGAACCTGAGCACATCGCCATTTCCAAATCGAAGGGCATCAAGATCGATTGGAAAGATGGCCATCATAGCGACTATCAACTGGGCTACCTGCGCGATGAGTGTCCCTGCGCCACCTGCACCGGCGCGCACGGCACTGTGCCACAGAAGACGAACTACGCAGCGAGCGCAAACCAGCCGGCGAATCCATTCAAGATGTATACGCCGACGCTCAAGATGCTGAACGTCGAGCCCGTGGGCGGCTATGCGATACGTGTCGATTGGTCCGACGGCCACGGCTCGGGGATCTATTCGTTCGATTATTTGCGGTCGATCTGCTCGTGCGATGAATGCAGGGGAGGGCGGACTTCAGTCCGCGCGGGGCTTTAGCCCCGCTCGAATTCCTGGTCGATCAAGCGTTGAATTCGCATCGTCTCTTTGTGAAGGTGGCGGAGAGCGCCAAATCCTCTCATCCATGGCTTGTCCGGAAACAGATCAGGAGCCGCCAGCTTGTCCGTTAGCGCCTCGGTTATGAATTGGCGTACGGGTATCTCCAATGCTGCCGCGCGTGCCTTGACGCTGAGGAAGATTGAATCGGGGATTTCCAGAGTTACCTTCACAGCCTTATTCTCGCAGTTTATGGAGGATCTCATCTGACAAGGCGTATTCGCCGAGATTAGAAGTGTCCGCTTAGTCTCAGCGCGATGACAGGCAGTTGACCTAGTTCCATACGCCTGTAGTTGACAAAGGCGGAGCTTTCGATGAGCGCATCGTACTGTTCGGGGCAGCGTTTTTTGAAATCGTCCGCACCGTCGATAGCAAGAACGACCATGCCGCCTCGCGGGACTGTAACTGACGACAAGCCGTCTTCGGGCGAGTCTAGTGAAGTCATGCAATCGTTCCAAGCATCCAAATTGCGGCCGTAGAAATCCGGAAATCCGAATACTTGCTGGAAAATATCGTGGAACGTAGGCCAGTCGTAGATCTGATCTACGGGAATCACCACAATCTTTGGCTCCATTCTTTCACGCCCGCCAGACGACCTCGCCCGCAACCACAGTCGCCACTGGACCACCCTTGAACTTCTTCCCATCGAACGGAGAATTCCGGCTCTTCGAGAGCGATTTGTTTACGTCGTAGGTCCACTCGCGATCCGCTGAGAAAATGGTCACGTCGGCCGGCTTGCCGACCGCAAGCGTCCCGCGATCGATCCCCAGAATCCGCGCCGGTCCGGTAGTGAACAGCTCGACCATCTTCACCACGCCGATCTTGCCCGGATGCACCAGTTGCTCCAGCGAGATTCCGATCGCCGTTTCGAGGCCCAGAATCCCGAAGGGGCAACTCTCGAATTCCTGCATCTTCTCGCTGCCAGGATGCGGCGCGTGGTCCGTTGCGATCGCGTCGATCGCTCCGTTTACGATCCCCTCGAGCACCGCCGCGACATCGCACGATCCCCGCAGCGGAGGCTTCATCTTGTAATTGCTGTCGTACGGTTTCATGTTGCGATCCGCCAGCGCCAGATGATGCGGCGTCGCTTCGGACGTCACCGCCAAACCGCGCGATTTTGCGAACTGCACCATTTCCACCGAATGCCGCGATGAAATATGCGCCACGTGATACCGCGCGCCAGTGACCTCGGCCAGTAGGATATCGCGCGCCACCATCACGTCTTCCGAACATCCCGGAATGCCGCGCAGGCCCAGCCGCACGGACTCCGCGCCTTCGTGCATGTCCCCGCCGGCGCTCAGATGCAGATCCTCGCAGTGATTGATCACCGGGATCCCCAGGCTCCGCGCAGCCTCCATCGCCCTTCGCATCACGCGCGCATTCATCACCGGGCGGCCGTCATCGGAAATCGCCACCGCCCCGGCCTGTTTCATGGACCCGATCGCGGCCAGTTCCTCGCCTGCGCTGCCCTTGGTGATCGCGCCGATCGGGAACACGTTCACCACCGCGAGCCGGCGAGCCTTTTCGATGATGTAGCTGGTAACAGTCGCGCTATCGTTCACCGGTTTGGTGTTGGGCATCGGGCACACCGATGTGAACCCGCCCGCTGCCGCAGCGCGCGAACCGCTCTCGATAGTTTCTGCATGCTCGAATCCCGGCTCGCGCAGGTGCACGTGCATGTCGATGAACCCCGGCGCGACGATGAGTCCGGTGGCGTCGATCACCTCCGCGCCCGATGCCGAAAGATTCGGCCCCACACCTTTAATGACGCCGTCCTCGATCCACACGTCCGCGACGCCGTCGTGACGCGACGCCGGATCGATCACCCGGCCGTTCTTAATGAGTAGTCGCGCCATCGGTCTTCTTTCCTGTCGCAGCCGCCATCACTCGCTCGAGCACCGCCATTCTCACCGCAATCCCGTTCTCCACCTGGTTCAGAATCACCGAGCGTTGCGAATCCGCAGCCTCGGACGAAATCTCGCGGCCGCGATTGATCGGCCCAGGATGCATCACGATCGCGTCCGGCCGCGCCAGCTTCAGATGCTCTAGTCGCAGCCCATAAAACTGGAAGTACTCGCTCGCCGAAAATCCGGGCTCGTGCTGCCGTTCGAGCTGTACGCGCAGCATCATGATGACGTCGGCATTCCGAATCGCTTCGTCCATATTTGTCGTCAGCGTCACGCCCGGCGCGATATCCTTCAGAGCCGGCGGCAGCAGCGATGCGGGGCCGCACAGCACCACGTTGGCGCCGAACTTCGAGAGCAGATACACGTTCGATCGCGCCACGCGGCTGTGCGCGATGTCGCCGATGATCGCCACCCGCAGCCCTTCGAGCTTCGCGCCGCGATCCAGAATCGTCCGGGCGTCCAGAAGCGCTTGCGTGGGATGCTCATGTGTCCCGTCGCCGGCGTTGATGATCGGAATCTCCAGGTGCCTCTGCAGGAAATGCGGCGCGCCCGATGCCGCATGGCGCATGATAATGGCGTTCGGACGCATGGCCGCCAGCGTGTTCAGCGTATCCACTAGGGACTCGCCCTTGGTCACGCTCGACGCGGATGCGGTGATCGAAACCGAATCGGCTCCCAGGCGTTTGGCGGCGATCTCGAAACTGGTCCGCGTGCGCGTGGACGTCTCGAAGAAAAGGTTCACCACCATCCGGTCGCGCAGCAGATCGTATTTCCGGAAGCTCTGCCCGTCTTTCGGCTGAAAATCCTTGGCCCGATCCAGGATCGCCTGGATTTCCTCGCGCGAGAGTGCCTCGATTCCCAGCAGCCCCTGCGCCACGTCAGCTCGCCTTTTCCGTAAGCAGAACCTTTTCCATCCCGTCGATTTCCTGGAACTTGACCTCGATAATTTCGTTCGCCGAGGTTTGAATCGTGCGCCCGATGTAGCGCGCCTCGATCGGGAGCTCGCGGTGGCCGCGGTCGATCAGCACCAGCATCTGCACTCTGGCGGGCCGGCCGTGATCGAACAGCGCGTCGAGCGCGGCGCGGGTCGTGCGCCCGGTGTAGAGCACGTCGTCAGTCAGGATCACGTCTTTCCCCGCCACCGGGAACGGGATGTCGGTTGCGCTCACCACCGGCTGGTGTCCCACCGTCGAAAGATCGTCGCGGTAGAGCTGGATATCCAGAATTCCCACCGGCACCTTGCGCCCTTCGATTGCTTCGATCTTCTGCGCCAGCCTCTGCGCCAGCGGCACGCCCCGGCGGCGGATGCCGATGAACACCAGATCATCGTGATTCGTGGTTTTTTCAAGGATTTCGTGCGCCAAGCGCACCAGCGTCCGGTCGATTTCCGACGCGCTCATTAACTGGCTTTTCTCGCGAGTGGGGCTCATAGAGTAAACGTATCAGGGTAACACGCGGCGCGTCCTGAACACCGGACTAATTCCGTCGCATCCGCTGCCGGATATCCTTTGAGAGCTTTTCGACTTCTTCCAGTTTCTTCAGGGTCTTCGTCGAAACTAGATACCGGTCGCCCCTCTCCAGATCGTCTTTGATTTCCTCGGAGAGCCGCGCCAGTTCCCCGGCGTCCCTCAGGTTGTGCTCATAGTCCGCGCGGACGATTTCGTCTTTTTGCGATTTCCCGCTGGGCAGCTTCACATCCGGCTCATCTCTTGTCACCGAGCTCTGCCCCGGCAGAATACAAACTGCGAGCAAAAACAGGCCCAAATACCTCATACTTATTAATGTTACATGCTCCGTTTCGTAGTCTTTCTCGCCCTTGCAGCGCAGGCGTTCCCAGCCGATCTGGAGATCCGCTATTCCGCGCTGGAACGCATGGTGGCCGCGCAGATGTTTACCGAGGAAGGGCGGCGCTACGTGAAAGGCAATCAATCGGCGAAGTGCCAATACGCGTATCTCGAAGCGCCCAAGTTGAGCGCTGTGGGCGATCGTCTTCAGGTGGCCGCGCGCTTCAGTGGCCGCTCCGCGATGGACCTGTTCAGCCGCTGCGTCGGTATGGGCGATTCGTTCACCGTCAATATTTCCGCCGTACCCGTGCCGCGCAAAGGCGCCATCGCATTCCAAGACACTCAGGTCAGCACTCCCAAAGATTCTTACTATATTCGTCGCGTCCGCGCCGCCATGATGCGCACGTTCGATCAGGATTTTAAGATCGAGATCCGCGATCAGGCTCGCCGTCTTCTGGAACAGCCCACGGCCAGCTCCATTTATCAACAGGAGCTCAAGGATCTGGACCTCAACGCGATCCGCGTCACGCCGGACGCCTTGGTTCTGGTGGTCGATTTCAAGCTCGTGGTGAAGTAGAAGCCGCCGTCCATTCTACCGGCCGGCTTTCTGCGCGATTATAGGAGTTCAGCCCTTACATGGAACCCGTCAATATAGGCATTGTTGGCCTCGGAAACGTCGGTCTTGGGACCCTCGAGGTCCTCGCGGAAAACCACGAGTTGATCGCGCAGAAGCTCGGCTTCCCGCTCTCGATCATGGCGCTATGCAGCCGCAGTGTTGCCCAGCGCCACGTCCCGCCCATTTTCGAGCAGGCGCACCGCACTACCGATTGGCGCGAAGTGGTGAATCATCCCGGAGTCCACGTGGTCGCCGAACTTGTCGGCGGCACCAGCGTCGCCCGCGAAGTCATCGAAGCGTCCATTGCCCAGAAGAAGTCGGTCGTTACCGCCAACAAGGAACTGATGGCCCTGGCCGGATCCGAGCTGTGGGATAAAGCGATCGCCGCGGGCGTGAACATAGCGATGGAAGCCAGCGTCGCCGGCGGCATCCCGATTCACAATGTCCTCCGCGAGGGGATCTCCGCCGACCGCATCAACACCCTCTACGGAATCCTCAACGGGACCTGCAACTATATCCTCACGTCCATCGAGCAGCACGGCTCTAGCTTCGATCATGTTTTGCTCGAAGCGCAGCGCGCCGGTTACGCCGAAGCCGATCCTTCCGCCGATGTGGACGGCTTTGATGCCCGTTCCAAGCTCGCCATCCTCGCGGCCTTGGCTTTCGGCGAACGCATTGTTCCTTCCGACATCTTCACCGAAGGCATCCGCCGCATCACTCCGGTCGATTTCGAATACGCCCACCAGTTGCACCACACCATCCGCCTGATCTGCGCCGCCCGCCAGACTCCGAATGGCGTGATCTTGTCCGTTCGGCCTTCGCTAATCCCGCAATCGACCATTCTGGCGAGCGTGCGTGGAGCCTACAACGCGGTCTGGGTGCGCGGAAAATTCGGCGCTGATACGTTCTACTATGGCCGCGGCGCGGGGCCGCATCCTACCGGCGTAGCCGTCGCGAGCGACCTGATGCGCGTGGCGCGCGAGATCCGCTACGGTGGTCCTGAGCGCGTTTCGCCTTTCGCCCACGCCCGCCTGGGCGAGTACAAACCGATTCCCGTGACCCTGCATGAATCGGCTTACTTCTTACGCTTCCGCGTTAAAGACCAGCCGGGAATTATTGCGCAGCTCGCCGCCGCGTTGGCTGCCGAGAATGTGTCGATCGATGCCGTACTCCAGTTGCCGCATTCCAACTGGCGCGATCTGCCCTTTGTCATCACCGTGCAGCCGACCACGGAAGCGTCGATTCGCGCAGCCGTCGCGCGCATGGCCGAACTGAACTTCCTGGTCGAGCCGCCGCTGGCTCTGCCTATGGAGCAGCCGCTCTAAAAAACTCCACCGGATCGAGCAGCGTTATCTTCCACTTCTTGCCCTGCTTTTCGATCCGGCACTTCACGATCTGCCGCCGAGGCTCGCCATTGTCGATCTTCAGCAGCCAGTCCAGATCGAGCGTCCGCGTCTTCTCATCGCCCTCGTCCGTGATCACGTCGATGGTCGATCCGATCTCCTGCGCCTGGCCCAGCAGATCCTGAATCTCGGCGCGCAGTTTTTCGTATTGCGGCATCTTCGGATCGAACTGATCGAGGAACGCATCTACATCCTGATTCGCCAGCGCCTCGGTCACCGCGCGAAAGACTTCCATGTGCTCCGGCGGCCTGTTTTGCCCGAAAGCCACCGCTGCCACGACCAGAAACATGGGTATCAGAGGGGACTGCCTCCGATTTCGAAAAACGAGCCCTGCGCTGTCCCGAGCATTTCCCCGAAATCGGCTGGCTGTCTCCGATCCTGCGTCCGCGAAAAATGGGGACTGCCTCCAATTTCGAAGAACCAGAACCGACCTATCCTGAGCGGTCCCCCGAAATTGGCTGGCTGTCCCCATTTTTCTTAAACGCTAAGTCCGATAGCTCGCGTTAATCCGAATGTACTCTTCCGTCAAATCGCACGTCCAGAACCGAGCCTTTCCCTTGCCTCCGCCGCGGACCACGAACCGGATCAGGCATTCGCTCTCATCCAGCTTGCGCGTCAACTCCGCTTCCGAGAACGCCGCAGCCAGCCCGCTCCGGCACACCGCCAGCCCCTGCATGAAAATGTCCGTCTTGCGAGGATCGAACTTCACGCCCGAATACCCCGCCGCCGCGAGCACTCGTCCCCAGTTCGGATCCGACCCCGCGATCGCCGTCTTCACCAGCGGCGAATTTGCGATCGAGCGCGCGATCGTTTCCGCGTCGCGATCCGACGCCGTCCCTTCCACGTCGATGGTCACCAGCTTTCGCGCGCCTTCGCCATCTCGCGCGATTTGTTTCGCCAGCGAAGATAAAACTTCCGTCAGCGCCGCTTCGAGCGCGCGTGCTCCAGGCTTGAATCCCGATGCGCCATTCGCCATCACCGCGACGACGTCGTTAGTCGATGTGTCTCCATCCACCGAGATTCGGTTGAACGATACTCCTATGGCCTTCTTCAGCGCCGTCCGCAATTCCGCTGGCGACGCGACCGCATCCGTCATCACGAAGCCCAGCGTGGTCGCCATCCGCGGATGAATCATGCCCGAACCTTTAGCCGTGCCAGCCATCGTCGCGCGTTTCATCGTCGCGAACGCAGTCTTGGCGCGTGTGTCCGTAGTCATGATCGCCGCGGCGACCGCATCGAACGAATCCGGCCGGAGCGCTGCTGCCAGTTCCGGGATCGTGTCCACCACCAGCCGCGCGTTCATCTCCACTCCGATCACGCCCGTCGATGCCGGCAGAACCTCCTGCTCTTGAACACCCAGCGTCTTAGCGACGGACCGTACGCATTCCAGCGCCACCCGCTCGCCCGTGCGCGTCGCGCAGTTTGCGTTGCCCGCGTTGATCAGCCACGCCCGCACCTTGCCTCGAGACGCGTTCAGATTTCGGCGCGCCACGTCTACCGGCGCCGCTACCACCAGATTCTTCGTGAACACTGCCGCAGCCGACGCCGGCGTGTCGGAGACAATTAATGCGAGATCGTCCTTCGCCACCTTCCGAATCCCCGCATACGTGGCGGCGTATCGAAATCCAAGCGGAAGGCTCATGCCAGTGTCTCGCCCCCGCTCAGCGCGAACCCGTTCAGGAATGCTGCTGCCGTCATTCTCTTTTTCCCCTCCAACTGGACCTCCAACAATTCGATCGCTCCTCCCTGGCACCCCGCGAACAACTGCTTCCCGATCGCACGCAGTTCTCCGCCCGGGAACGAGCCTTGAGCCTGCTTCGCCTTCCAGATATGAAACCGCTGTCCCCGCAGCGATCCGTAGCATCCTGGCCACGGCAAAAGCCCTCGGACTCTGTTCACGATCTCGCCCGCGCTCATCGACCAATCAATCCGCCCATCTTCCTTCTTCAAGATCGGCGCATACGTCGCCTGGGCCTCGTCCTGCTTTTGCGGCACGATCGTCGACAATTCCGCCAGCGTCTGCACCAACAACTCCGCTCCCGCTACCGCCAGCCGCTCGCCTAATTCCACCGCAGTCTCTTCCGGCCCGATCTCCGTCTCCCACTTGAGCAGCATGTCGCCGGTATCCAGGCCGGCATCGATCTTCATCGTCGTCACGCCCGTGCGCGATTCCCCGCGCGCGATCGCCCATTGAATCGGCGCCGCGCCCCGATACTTCGGCAGCAGCGACGCGTGCACGTTGATGATCCCTTGCGGCGGAATATCGAGAATCGCCTGCGGGATGATCTGCCCGTACCCGACCACCACCATCGCGTCCGGCGCCATCGCTCGCAGTTGCTCGACTACTTCCGGCCGACGCACCCGTTCCGGCTGATGCACGGCCAGCCCGAGCCGCAAGGCCGCTTCCTTCACCGGCGGCATCGATTCCTTCTGACCCCGCCCTTTGGGCCGATCCGGCTGGGTGAACACCGCAACCACTTCATGCCCTGCGGCTACAGTCTTCTCGAGAGTTGGGACAGCGAAAGCAGGCGTACCCATGAAGACTAGCTTCATACAGGTCCCTTGCCGCTAGCCCCTGGCCCCTGTTTCATCCCCACTCATTCGCTTTTTGCAGCTTCCGGACCTTCCGCCGGATCAGGTCGCGCTTCAGCGGGCTGATGTGGCTGATATACAGCATCCCGTTCAAATGATCCGTCTCGTGGAGGAACGCGCGAGCGAGCAGATCCTCGCCCGTCATCTCGAACTGCTTGCCCTTGGCGTCGAACGCGCGCACCGTCACTTTTTTCGCCCGCGTAACCGTTTCCCGAAATGTCGGGAGACTCAGGCAACCCTCTTCGCCGCTCTGCGATCCTTCCTTGCCGATGATCTCCGGATTGATCAGCACCAGCTTCTGCCCTGCGTCTTCGCCCACGGTCGTGTCGATCACCGCGATCCGCTTGCCGATGCCGATCTGCGGCGCCGCAAGACCCACGCCCTTGGCGGCATACATCGACTCGAACATGTCCTCCACCAGCTTGTGCAACTCCGGAGTGTCGAATTCGGTAATATCGGCGGCCTTGGTTTCGAGCACTGGCTGCCCGTACTTTACGATCGGATACACCATGTCAGAAGTTCTTCACCTGTTCGAGATAGCCCTCGTAATTCCGTTTCGTTTCCGTCATCGAATCCCCGCCGAACTTTTCCAGCGCGGCCTGCGCCAGCACTAGCGCCACCATCGCTTCGCCGCCCACGCCCGCCGCGGGAACCACGCACACATCGCTTCGCTCGTACGCCGCCGCGACCTTTTCCCGAGTCTCGAAATCCACGCTCTCCAGCGGCCGCCGCAGTGTCGAAATCGGCTTCAGTAGCCCTCGCACCACGACGTCTTCGCCGTTGGTAATTCCGCCCTCCAGTCCGCCCGCGCGATTCGCACCGCGCGTGAACCTGTGTTCCGACCCGCTGTAGTGAATCGTATCCTGCACCTTCGATCCGAAAGCAGCAGCGCCCTCGGCCGCATATCCGATTTCCACGCCCTTCACCGCCTGCAGCGAAACGATCGCCTGCGCCAGTTTCCCGTCCAGCCGCGAATCCCACGTGATATGCGATCCGAGCCCTGGCGGAACCCCATGCGCCACCACTTCGAAAACCCCGCCTACGGTATCGCCGGTCTTGTAGATCTGATCCACCACACCCTTCATCCGTTGCTCGGCTTCCGGATCCACGCAGTTCAGCAGCACCTCGTCGCGGCTATTTAGCGCGACCAGTTCATCCCACGTCACCGGACGATCCGACCGTTCGTGCCCCACTGCGATCACGTGGCTCAGCACCGCGATCCCCAGCTCGCCCAGGAACGCCTTCGCCAGTGCCCCCAAGGCTACCCGAGCCGTCGTTTCGCGAGCGCTCGCCCGTTCCAGCACATAGCGCGCATCGTGGAAATTGTATTTCAACGCTCCGGACAGATCGGCGTGTCCCGGCCTCGGACGCGTCACCTTCTTCTGCTTCTCCGCCGATCCCTCAAAATCCTCTACCGGCAGCGCTTCGGTCCAGTTCTTCCAGTCCGCGTTGTCGATCAGAATCGCCACAGGCGAGCCTATGGTCTTCGAATGCCGCACGCCGCTGACGATGTGCGCCTTATCGGTCTCGATCTTCATCCGGCCGCCGCGCCCGAAGCCCTGCTGCCGGCGCCACAGATCGCGATTGATCGCCTCCAGCGACACAGGAACTCCCGCGGGGAGCCCCGTCAGCGTGGCTACCAGGCACTCTCCGTGCGACTCTCCGGCTGTTTCGAAACGCAACATGGGGAATCACTTATGTTAGCAAGGAGACGTCGTTTCGTTTCAGGCCATTCCGGAAACGCGTCGGGCCGCAAACACAGCATTGACGACACCCGGCTGCTGATAGAATCGGACCAATGCACAGAGGACTGCACGAAGATCTCGGATCGCATACAGCGACGAAAACCTCCTCGGACCGCTCCTTCGGTCTCTGGTTCGCTTTGTTTGCGCTCCTCGTAGGATTGCAGCCGCTTCGCTCAGCCCATCGGGTGCGAGGCTGGGCACTGATCGTCGCTGCTGCATTTATGCTGGCTGCCATCGTCGCACCGAAGGTGCTCCATCCTCTCAATCGCGTCTGGACCAGCCTTGGCTTGTTGCTGGGCAAGGTAGTGAATCCGATCGTGATGGGCGTGGTGTTTCTGCTCGCCGTCACGCCGATCGCCGTGATCCTGCGGCTCCTCGGAAAGGATCTGCTGCGTCTCCGAAGGGATCCGGCCGCCGATTCTTATTGGATTCCGCGCGATCCCCCAGGCCCGGATCCGGCGTCGATGTCAAGACAGTTCTGATAAAGTGGGTTAAATGTCTTTCGTTGTCGAGTTATGGCGCTTTCTGACGACTAGAAAGAAGTTCTGGATGCTGCCCATCGTATTCGTAGTGCTCGTGATGGGTGGATTGCTCCTCTTGGCTCAGGGAAGCGCGATCGCTCCGTTTATCTACACGTTGTTCTAGCGCGCCGTGAAAATTCTCGGCGTCTCGGCTCTTTATCACGATAGTGCGGCAGCGCTCGTACACGACCGGGAAATCGTCGCCGCCGCGCAAGAGGAACGTTTTAGCCGGAAGAGGCACGACGCCGGGTTCCCCGTTCATGCCATCGAATATTGCCTAAGCGCAGGCGGCATCACCCTGGATGACGTCGATTACGTCGTCTTCTACGACAAGCCCTTCCTGAAATTCGAGCGACTTCTGGAGACCTACGTAGCCATGGCGCCTCGTGGACTCCGCTCGTTTCAGATGGCGATTCCGGTTTGGGTTCGCGAAAAGCTTTTTCAGAAGAGTCTGCTCTGCAAGGAATTAAAACGCTTCAGCAAAACCGATTTCGATGACCGGCTGCTGTTTGCCGAGCATCACCTGAGTCACGCCGCCAGCGCATTTTTTCCGTCGCCTTTTGAGGAAGCTCTGGTTTTGACCATGGATGGAGTGGGAGAGTGGGCCACCACTTCCGTTGCCGTAGGTCGAGGCAATACGCTCGAGATAAAAAAGGAAATTCATTTCCCGCATTCCCTGGGACTCCTTTACTCCGCATTCACCTACTACACCGGATTCAAAGTGAATTCCGGCGAATACAAGTTGATGGGGCTGGCGCCTTATGGAGAGCCGAAGTTCTCGCAGTTGATTCTAGATGAACTGGTCGATTTGAAGGCGGACGGATCGTTTCGGCTGAACCTCGATTACTTCGACTACTGCACCGGCTTGACGATGACGAACCGTAACTTCGATCGGTTGTTTGGTGGACCGCCACGTCGCCCCGACGAGTTACTCACGCAGCACCACATGGATTTGGCGGCATCCGTTCAGGCCGTCCTCGAGGAAGCCGTGCTGCGGATGACGCGATCATTGGTCAGCGAGACCGGCATCCGCGATCTGTGCCTGGCGGGAGGCGTTGCGCTGAATTGCGTCGCGAACGGCAAGATTCTCCGGGATGGATGCGTTCGGAACCTATGGATCCAGCCTGCCGCGGGAGATGCGGGTGCGGCGCTCGGCGCGGCCCTGGCAGCGTTCCACATTCATAAGAGCCAGCCCCGGAAGCCCGCCACTTGCGGAGACTCCATGAAGGGCGCCTATCTGGGTCCGGAATTCTCGCAACGCGAAATCGAAGACCGGCTCCGCAAATCCGGAGCTAAGTTCGAAGTTCTGACCGGCGACGCGCTGCTCGATGCATGTGCCGAGGGTCTGATTGCGGAGCAGGCGCTCGGATGGTTTCAGGGCCGGATGGAGTTTGGGCCGCGAGCCCTGGGAGCGCGCTCGATCCTGGGCGATGCGCGATCGCCCCGCATGCAATCCACGCTCAACCTGCGCGTCAAATACCGGGAATCCTTCCGGCCCTTCGCGCCGGCCGTGCTGCGCGAGCACGTCGCCGACTGGTTCGAACTGCAAACCGACAGTCCTTATATGTTGCTCGTGGCCGACGTTCTCCCTTCGCGGCGACGCGCTATGACGGAGCAGGAGAGCGGACTATTCGGTATAGACAAGCTGAATGTCGTGCGGAGCGAGATCCCAGCGGTCACTCACGTGGATTATTCCGCTCGCGTGCAGACTGTCCATGAACACACCAATCCCAGGTTTCACGGACTCCTGCGGAGCTTCGAACAACGCACGGGATGTCCTATCTTGGTGAACACCAGTTTCAACGTCCGAGGGGAGCCCATCGTCTGCACCCCCGAAGACGCGTTCCGCTGTTTCATGGCGACCGATATCGAAATTCTGGCTGTGGGCGACTGTTTCTTGCGCAAGGTGGATCAGGATCCGTCTTTAAAATCGGATTACAAACACAAATTCGATCCGGATTAACCTTCACTCGCGTGCTAGAATAATGCGCTAGCCAACCCAAGAAACTCATGCGGTCCCGACCGATTCTCCTGAAGATTTCTGCGCTTCTCGTTTCGTTGGTGTTTACCCTGCTTCTCCTGGAACTGGCCAGCTTTGTGGTGTTGGGAGTCCGCTACCACGGCTTCAAATCGGCGCACAATCGATTTCAGGGCGATAACGCCAACACATTCCTCAGCTGGTTGTCGGATAAGAAGGATTGCGGCTATGTAGACACGCTGTATCCGCATCCCTACGTCGGCTTTGTTCACCACGGTAATCCGCCTTGCGGAATTGCCAACATCAACAATATTGGATTGTTCGGCCGCGACTATCCTTCGGAGCGCCACGACGGCAAGTTCGTCATTCTGCTCACTGGCGGATCCGTCGCGGGGCAATTCGCGTCCATGCGAGGAAACGAGCCCAGCTATCTGGAGGAAATCCTCAACCGCGACTATATAAGTCCAAAAGGCGGAACATTCGAGGTTCTCGATGGCGGCGACGGCGCGTGGAAGCAGCCCCAGCAGGCGATTCTGTTTATGCTGTATGCCGATGCAGTGGATGCCGTGGCTACCCTGGACGGGTTCAATGAGCATTACATGGTCGGCGCTGGCTCGCGATTCGAACTCCCCGCCAATAATTTTTTGGACGTAAACCCCATAGCCACCTCCGACTTCAAAACGGTGGCGCTGAACTGGATTTGGGCGAAATTTCATCGTTATGCTCAAAACAGCGCGATTCTCTCGCGCTCGAACCTTGCGTACCTCTTCCTCAAAGAGACCGGTCCGGACGCCAGGGGGGAAGTCGCATCGGGCGCAACCCGTCGCACAACCGTGCAGACCATTTTCGCCCTCCCTCGCGATTGGGATGAGCACAAGCGCGAAGAGTGGTCGCTGAAGCAGTACAAGAAATACATGCTGGTCATGGAATCGGTGGCGCATGAGTCGGGAGTGCTCTCGGCCTATTTCGTTCAGCCTGTTCCTGCCATCGCCAAACCTTTGTCCGATCAGGAAAAGGCTGTAGTCGGCGATCTGAGCTACGCGAAAACGTATCAGCGCATGAGCGATGACCTGTTGGATCTGAGACGGCAGGGACTGCAGGTTTTCAGCTTAGTCGATATGTTTCAGAATTCGCCCGAGACGCTATACAGTGATTCGATTCACATGGCTGCCGGCACAGGTCAGGAAAGCCGAGGCTACCGCATGATGGCGGAAAAGATGGCTCTGCTCCTGGCTCAATCCTGGCATCTTAAGGAACGGCCCGGCGCCGCCGCTCACCGCTGATCTGACCTGGTCCGCCGCTGATGTGACTTGGTTCGCCACTGATCTGACTTGGTAAGATATGGCGATGGCGAAACTCACTACCAGTCTTCTCAGTCTTCTGGCCTTGCTCGCGCTGGCTTTGACCACATTTGCTCAGACCAAGGCTGGGAAGTCCAAAATTCTGCAGCCTCAAATGACCCCCGCTGCCGATGGCGGCACATACAAGGCCCCTATGGGCAAACTCGGCGACAAGGCAGCCGAGCCCTGGAGCGCCACCACCATCGGAGCCTCGGTCGATGGTAAGCCGAATTCCGGCGCGGTGAAAACCGTCGTCGGTGAAATCGTCGATTTCTCCTGCTACCTCCAAGTCGGCAAGCATGGCGATAAGCACCGCGATTGCGCCCAGAAGTGCTTCCGCAACGGCCAGCCGATCGGCTTGCTGACGGAAGACGGCGGTCTCTACATGCTGATGGAAGAAGAGCACGATCCGCGCCGCGACGGCATGGGAGTTTTCCGCCAGGCAGCCATCGACCACGCCGGGCACATCATGGAAGTCACCGGCACGGCGTCCTCCGTGAACGGCTTCAACGCCCTCTACGTCCACGGATTCCTGAAGAAGTAGGAGTTCGCAACCTTCGTTCGATTGCGGCGGCGGTCACGTTCTGAGCGACGCTAGTGCGGCGTCGAATCCATGACCGACCCTACTCTCGAAAAGATCTGGCTGAGCGTCGGTCCCACCCAGGGAGCCAGCCCGCTCGCGACCAGAACCAGCACCAGAGCGGCTACCAGCGCGTATTCGATCATGTCTTGTCCGCGCTCGTCGGCTAAGAGCCGCGTGACCCATCGGTGTGTGGCGATCCTCGTCATTTGGTCCTCATAGCGCCAGCCCCATAGTGGACCATGCCCGCAGCCCAGGGCAAGAACCAATTGACTGTAGCCCTTCAGGGCAAACCCCTTACGTAGTCCTTACGCCTGCCGGCCGATTTATGGATTCGCTTGCGCCGGATACCGGATTACCGTGAAATTCCGCAGAGATATTGCATCGGAAGTCGTCCCCGCCATCTGCCCTCTTAGGCTGATTTTCACTGCCAGTGCAGTATCCTCGGTCCCTGTCCCGGCATCCGACGACAAGCTTAGTGCGCTCCCCCAACTCTGCGTATCCCACTGCTGGCCGCCGCCGAAAATCCCCAGGCTTGTATGCCCGGCCAACAACGCTTCGCTCGCCGATACCGATCGGGACGCCACAGTCGTGCTGCCGAGGAGCACCGTGCCCGTGAAGCCCGTCGCCGTTCCGGTGTGCCCGTATTGATACTGAATTTCGATCCGGTCACCCGCTCCCATCAAGCCCCCGGGAATCGTGCAACTCCCCAACTCCACTAGCGTGATTCCCGACGTCGTCGAACCCGTGCTGCTGCAGATCACCTGCGGCGATGCCAGCGAACTCAGCGGGTCGTTCGGATTCGCGAACCGGTAGCTCGCCACCAGCAAGTCTCCGCTCTGCGGCACGGACGCCACAAAGAACGTGATCGTCCTGGTGCTGAGCTGGTAGTCAGTGCCCTGCCGCATCAAAAGGCCGTTCCGGTACAGGTTCAGGCTGGCTGAAGGGGAGGGCGCGGAGGTTAACGTAAACACCGCGTTCGATCCGTTCACCGTGCCGGCCGGAACCTCGGCATCCACGAAGCTTCCTCCTCCTCCGCCCCCTCCCGTGCCGCATGGACCCGAGCTTCCGTCGACCTTCACGCAATCGCCCAGGTTCCCGGAAACCGCGTCGACTTGCCCTGCTTCGTTGATCACCGCCGCGCGTCCGATGCTGAACCCGATGCCCTTGGTCAAACGTACAGAAAGCTCGTTCGCTAGCCCCGTTACATCGCCGATCTGCACCGGTGAAATCACGGGTGGCGGCCCGATCACCGTTCCCGAGGACACCCGCACATCGCGCACTCTCAGTGGGCTTGAGCTCGGCGCGACTGCCCAGACTTCCGTGAACTGGTCGATGCCCTGGCTGTTGTAGGTCACCGAATATTGCGCCCCGGCCGTCGCTGTCGTGGTGGGAACCAGTTGCACGCGTAGCACGCCGTTCACGATCGGCAGCGTTAGATTCGCTGTGGCGATATTCGATGTATCGCCCGCCAGGAAACTGTTGTACCGGATGAACATGGTTCCCGTGAACCGCGTTCCATCCGCACGATAGAGAATATCTTGAATCGAGGTCAGCGCCGGCTGCGCCATCGCCGTTCCGGCCATCAGCAGCGCAAGGGACAGGGACAGCCTACCTGTTTTCGCGGCAACAGACTTCTTCGTGCCAGCTTTTGCCACTCGCGGAAACAGGCTGGCTGTCCCCGTTTTTCGGTCGCCATGACCGTCTCTCCAACTGAGCATTCCGACTCGCCTCCCGTCGGATTCAGTGTCTAAGGCACACGACGGCCGGCGATGCGAACTGAGGATTCAAAACGCGGATTTTAATGCCAGATAGAGGTTATTTGACGCCGCGAATCACGTCCGTGCCCATGTACGGCCGCAAAACTTCGGGCACCACGACGCTTCCGTCGGCCTGCTGGTAGTTCTCGATAATCGCCAGCCAGGTCCGGCCCACCGCCAGCCCGCTGCCGTTCAGCGTGTGAACGAAATCCGCCTTGCCCTTACCCGACTTCGCGCGAATCTGCGCCCGCCGCGCCTGAAACGCCTCGAAGTTCGAGCACGACGAAATTTCTTTGTACTCGTTCAACCCGGGCAGCCAAACTTCGATGTCGTAGGTTTTAGCCGAGCTGAACCCGATATCGCCGGTGGACAGCACCACCGTCCGGTACGGCAACCCGAGCCGCTGCAGAATGTCTTCGGCATCCCGCGTCAGCGATTCCAGCTCTTCGTAGCTCGATTCTGGCCGCGAGAATTTCACCAGCTCCACTTTCTGGAACTGATGCTGCCGGATGATTCCCCGCACATCGCGCCCATACGACCCCGCTTCGCTGCGGAAACATGGCGTATATGCCGTCAGCTTGATCGGCAGGGATTCCAGGTCCAGCGTTTCGTTGCGATACAGGTTCGTTACCGGAACCTCGGCTGTCGGCACCAGGTAGTAATCGGTGCCCTGCAGCTTGAACAGATCCTGCTCGAACTTTGGGAGCTGGCCCGTTCCGTAGAAGCTGTCCTTGTTCGCCAGGAACGGCGGCAGCACTTCCGTGTAGCCGTGCTCTTTGGTGTGCACGTCCAGCATGAAACTGATCAGCGCGCGCTCCAGCTTCGCGCCCAGGCCCATGTACACTGCGAATCGCGCGCCCGTGATCTTGGCCGCCCGGTCGAAATCCAGGATCCCCAGTTCCGGCCCCAGGTCCCAGTGCGCTTTCGGAGTGAAGGAAAACTGCGGCGGCGTGCCCCACCGCCGGACTTCCACGTTGTCGTCCGCGCTTTTCCCCGCCGGCACCGATTCGTGCGGCGTATTCGGGATGCCCGCCATGAGCTGGCTGAATTTCTCATCCAGCGCCGTGGCTTCGCCATCGAGCTTCGTGATCAGCTCGCCCATTTCGCGCACCCGCTGCTGGAGGTCCGCGGTTTCCCCGCCGGCCTTCTTCAGCTTGCCGATTTCCTGCGACTCCGCATTGCGCTGCGCCTTCAGTTTTTCGGATTCCGCCAGTGCCGCCCGCCGCTGGCTATCCAGCTCGCGGAAAGCCTCCATATCCACGGTAAATCCGCGATCCGCAAGCCGAGCCGCAATCGTGCCGATATTGTTTCGAAAATATCCGAGATCGTACATGTTGGTAGAGCCGGCCTCCAGGCCGGCCAATCAAGGAACTAGCCCCTGGCCCCGATGTCGACCCACTTCTGTCCGACCGCCGGTCCAAGATAGTCCGCGCGCGGCCGGATCAGCCGGTTATTCGCGTACTGCTCGAGGATGTGTGCCGTCCAGCCCGACATGCGGCTCACTGCGAAAATCGGCGTGAACAGATCCACGGGAATTTCCAGCGAGTAGTAAGTCGAAGCCGAGTAGAAATCCACGTTCGCGTTCAGATTCTTGGCTTCCTTGATGTACTGCTCGATCTGCTTCGAGATCTGATACAGCTCTTCGTGGCCCGTGCGCTTGCCGAGCTCTTCCGCCATGCCCTTCAGGCTGGTCGCGCGCGGATCCAGTGTGTGATACACCCGGTGCCCGAATCCCGGAATCTTGACCTTGTTGGCCAGCTTGTTCTTGATCATCTCCAGCGCTTTGTCCGCTGTACCTGCTTCGAGCAACAGTTTGATCACATCCTCATTGGCCCCGCCGTGCAGCGGACCCCGCAATGCGCCGATCGCCGCCGTCACCGCTGAGTAGATATCGGAAAGCGTGGCCGCGGTTACGCGCGCCGCAAAGGTCGAGGCATTCAGTTCGTGCTCAGCGTGCAGGATCAGCGCGACGTCGAACGCGTGCGCCATCACGTCGTCCGGCTTCTTTCCGGTGAGCGTGTACAGAAAATTCGCGGCGAAACTCAGTTTCGGATCGCCCGCCACCACTGTCTGCCCCTTGCGCAACCGGTCGAAGCTGGTCACGATGGTCGCCGTTTGCGCCATCAACCTCACGGCCTTCTTCGCCGCGGCTTCCGGCTGCACGTTGTTGGCGTCCGGATCGGACAACGCCAGCATCGAAACCGCCGTGCGCAGCACATGCATCGGCGAGCCCTTCGGATTGCTCTTCAGGAACGCTTCCACTTCGGCGGGAATCGCGCGATCCGCCACCAGCGCGGCCTTCAGCGCATCGAGTTCCGATTGCGTGGGCAGCTTCCCGTGCCACAGCAAATAGACCACTTCTTCGAACGTGGCATGTTCCGCCAGTGTCTCGATACGGAAGCCCTGGTAGCTTAGAATTCCCGCATCGCCATCGATAAAGCAGAGCCGCGATTCCGTCGCGACGATTCCCTCTAATCCCGCACCTGTGACTGGCATAGTGAAGATCTATTCTAACAAGTGCGCACAGCGCAGGGCGCGCACCTCAATCCCCATCACACCTAGTTTCGCGCCCTGCTGCGTTGTGCGCCCGAGGGGCGTAGGACAGGCGATCTTGTCGCCTGTCTGTCCCGAGTAGCCCTCCATAAGGGACAGCCTCCGATTTCGAGAACGAGTCGTGCCCTGTCCGGAGCGGTTAGCCGAAATCGGCTGGCTGTCCCTTCGCACAAGCCTCTGGTCCCCGGTCACTGGCCCCCGGCCCCTTTCCCCTGATATAAACTTGAAACGGACGTCCATGGCAAGCGGAGTTACCGACCTGGCACTTAAGACGCCCGGACCCTCGGGTCTCGGGCGCGACGAACTCATTCGGGCTTTCCGCATCATGTATCTTTCCCGTCGCATCGACGACCGGGAAATTCTTCTCAAGCGTCAAAGCAAAATCTATTTCCAGATCTCCGGAGCCGGCCACGAAGCGATTCAAACCGCCGCGGGCATGGTGCTGAAGCCCGGCCACGATTGGTTCTTTCCCTACTACCGCGATCGCGCGCTGTGCCTGACGCTCGGGATGACCGCGGAAGACATGCTGCTCCAGGCTGTGGGAGCCGAATCCGACCCGTCGTCTGGCGGACGCCAGATGCCCTCGCACTGGAGCAACCCGCGCCTCCACATCGTTTCTCCGTCCTCTGCGACCGGAACGCAGTTCCTGCCCGCGATCGGTTGCGCCGATGCCCAGCGACGTCTCGAACCTGGAACCAACGCCATTACGCTCACCACCACCGGCGATGGCGCCACCAGCGAAGGTGAATTCTGGGAATCGCTCAACATTGCTTGCCTGGAGAAACTCGCGATCCTGTACCTCGTCGAAGACAACGGCTGGGCCATTTCCGTGCCCGTCGAAAAACAGACCGCCGGAGGCAACATCGCCCGGCTGGTTTCCGGATTCCCCAACCTGAAAATTTTCGAATGCGACGGCAGCGACTTCATCGCTTCCTACGCCACCATGTCCGAGGCAGTCGAGTATTGCCGCCGCCAGCAATCGCCCGTCCTGGTCCACGCCCGCTGCACCCGGCCCTACTCGCACTCGCTTTCCGACGACGAGCGTCTCTACAAAACCAAAGCCGAACGCGCTGCCGAAGCCGCCCGCGACCCGATCGTCAAGTTTCCCGAGTGGCTCATCGCCCATGGCCTGCTCGAACCCCACGGGTTGGAACTGCTGACGCATGAAGTCGAGCTGGAAATCCAGGAGATCAGCCAGAAGGTTTTGAAAGCCGCGCCACCGCCTCCTGGTTCGGCCATGCGATTCCTGTATTCGCCCCTGGTCGATCCCACGTCGGCCGAGTTCGATGTCGAGCCGCGTTTTTCCGGCAATCCGCGGACCATGGTCGACGCCATCAATCTCACGATTCACGAAGAGATGCGGCGCAACGACAAGATCGTGCTTTTCGGCGAAGACGTCGCCGATTGCAGCTATGAAGAGCACTTGAAAGAAGTCAAAGGCAAGGGCGGCGTGTTCAAAGCCACCCAGGGCCTCCAAACCGTTTTCGGATCGCAGCGCGTCTTCAATACACCCATCGCCGAAGCCGCTATCGTCGGCCGCGGAGCCGGCATGGCGACGCGCGGCCTCAAGCCGATCGTCGAGATTCAGTTCTTCGATTACATCTGGCCCGCGATGATGCAGATCCGAGACGAACTCGCGAGCCTCCGCTGGCGCTCGTATAACGGCTTCTCGGCGCCCATGGTGATTCGAGTGACCATCGGCGGATACCTCAACGGCGGCGCCGTGTACCACAGCCAGTGCGGCGAAGTGACGTTCACCCATATCCCGGGCTTGCGCGTCGTGTTCCCGTCCAATGCGCTCGACGCTTGCGGACTCTTGCGCACCGCGATCCGTTCCGACGATCCGGTCCTGTTCCTGGAACACAAGAAGCTGTATCGCGAAGCTTACAATCGCTCGCCGCACCCCGGCCCCGACTACACTATTCCGTTCGGCAAAGCCAAGATCGCCAAAACCGGCTCCCGGCTGACCATCGTGACCTACGGCGCTCTCGTGCAGAAGTCGCTGCAAGCGGCGCTTCACGTCGAGCAGCGCAATCCCGATCACAGCGTGGAAGTCATCGACCTGCGCACGCTCTCGCCATACGACTGGGAAACCATCCGCGCTTCCGTCGAAAAGACCAGCCGCGTGATGGTGGTGCACGAAGACACGCTTTCCTGGGGATTCGGAGCGGAAATCTCGGCGCGCATCGCCAGCGAGCTGTTCTCCTCGCTCGACGCCCCCGTCGGCCGCATCGGCGCGCTCGATACCTGGGTCGGCTACCACCCGAATCTCGAAGCCGAGATCCTCCCTCAGCTCGAGGGCATCGTCGCCGAAGCCGATCGTATTCTTTCTTATTGAGCTGAGAAAACTTCTCGTCCATCGACACTAAGTACGACAGGCGATCTTGTCGCCTGTCAACGTTTCGATGTCCTTCACGAGGCGCCATCTTCCACACTGGATTCCCGACAATGCCATCATCTTTGTCACGTGGAGCTTAGCGGGCGGTCACCGCTGGCTTGCCGATCCGCGGTGCGCCCGTGTCGTTGCAGACGCCCTGGTCTACGGGGCAAGAATGTACGACTTGCACGCCTGGGTAGTGATGCCCACGCACGTTCACGTAATCATGACTCCAAAACAGCCGTTTCCTGAGATCATGCGATGGCTGAAGTGGACCACCGCCCGGCGCTGCAATCGGGTGCTTGGTCGCAGCGGTGTCTTTTGGCAGGATGAGTCTTTCGGTCATTGGATACGGAACACTTGGGAACTGGACAAATTCATCGCCTACGTAGAAAGAAACCCGATCTCCGCGGGGCTGAAAAACTGGCCTTGGTGCAGCAAAACAGTAGGACAGGCGGTCTTGCCGCCTGTCAAGGAATGAGCGCCGACAGGGCGGAGTAGCGCCGACAGGCGAAGTAGCGCCGACAGGCGGCAAGACCGCCTGTCCTACCGTCTTTCTCGTAACCCTTTTCAGCATCGGACACGTCCATCTGGGTAATGTTGTCGCGCCGTAAATTCTTGTACTGCACAGCCGCTGGACTGGCTTGGGCGCAGGATCCGAAATATTCCACCGGCGTCAACGTCGTCAGCGTCCTGGCGACCGTCCGCGACAAGCAGGGCAAGCTCGTCCACGATCTCAACCAAGACGAATTCACCATCCAGGAAGATGGCCGGCCGCAGTCCATCCGCTATTTTTCCCAGCAGAGCGATCTCCCCCTCACGCTCGGCCTGCTGATCGATACCAGCCTCAGCCAAACCCGCGTCCTTGACCGCGAGCGCACCGCCAGCTACGAGTTCTTCGAACACATCCTGCGCGAGGACAAAGACAAAGCATTCCTTATCCACTTCGATCGCGAAGTCGAGCTGCTTCAGGACCTGACCTCGTCGCGCAAAGACCTGGAAGCCGCGCTCAAGGATGTCGAACGTCCCCAGCTCAATCGACGCGGCCCGCAAAATGGTCCACCGCAAGGTCGTGGTCAAGTCCGCGAAGCTTTAGGAACCGCTTTGTACGATTCTGTATTCCTCGCCGCGGACGAAATTCTTAGGAAGCAGCAGGGGCGCAAGGCTGTCGTGCTGTTGTCTGACGGAGTCGATTTTAACAGCAAGACTTCCCTCGGCGGCGCCATCGAATCCGCTCAGCGAGCCGACATGCTGGTCTACTCCATCCGCTTTGCCGACGCCGCTGTCAGCCGCAGTCCGGTCGGATTCGGCGGACCTGGTCTAGGGCGACGCGGAGGAATGGGCAGAGGCGGCCGGTTCCCGCAGCCGCAGCCCGGCGGGCGGAACAATGTCGATGGCAAGAAGATCCTGCAGCGCCTCTCCGATGAGACTGGAGGCAGCTACTTCGAAGTGACGAGCAAGATGCCCATCGACAAGATCTATGATCAGATCGAAGAAGAGCTGCGCAATCAGTACAGCCTCGGCTATACTCCCGATCAATCCGGCCCCGGTTATCACAAAATCGCGGTGTCTGTGAAGCGCAAAAACCTGACCGTCCGCGCCCGCGACGGATACTACACTTAGGGGGTGGCCATCTCGCTATCCCGCCGCGATGCGTTAGGCATCGCTGCCGGAGCCCTCTGCAGTCTTGCCAAAGCGCAAGAAGCAACTTTCTCCACCGGCGTCAACGTCGTCAACGTCCTCGTCACCGTCCGCGATAAACAGGGAAACCTCGTCAAGGGACTCGCCCGGGACGATTTCAAACTCGAAGAGGACGGCCACGCTCAGCCGATTCGCTATTTTTCGCCGCAAGCCGACCAGCCTCTGATGCTCGGCCTCCTGATCGACGTGAGCGGCAGCCAGCGTACCGTACTCGCCGAACAGCGCCGCGCGAGCCAGCAGTTTCTCAACCAGGTCCTGCGCCCGCAGGACCGCGCCTTCGTCGTCCGGTTCGACCGCCGGATCGACCTCCTCGACGACATCTCCCAGTTGGAGATGGATCCGAAGGAGAGCAGCTCGCGCGGTACATCCCTCTACGATGCGATTATTTCCGCGGCGCGCGGCCTCGCGGATCAGCCCGGCCGCAAGGCACTCATCGTTCTCTCCGACGGTTACGACACCAGCAGTTCGGCTTCGCTCATGACCGCGGTGGAAACGGCCCAGCGCGCGGACGCACTGGTCTATTCGATTCGCTTCCTCGACCGCGATGTCTTCGCGTTTCAGGTCCCCGCCTCGCAGGGCGGCTCGCCGGTTCCCAAGGAAGGCCGCAAGGCACTTGAGCAGATCGCCAAGGACACCGGTGGCGCCTACTTCGACCTCACAATGGCCGAGCCTTTGGACAAGATCTACGCGCGCATTGAAGACGAGCTGCGGAATCAGTACAGCCTCGGCTTCACGCCCGCCGGTAAGCGCCCCGGTTATCGGAAAATCCGCGTATCGGTGAAGGGCAGAGGACTCTCCGTCCGCGCCCGCGATGGCTATTTCCCCGCCCAATGACCTCTTCGGACGACCGCCGGTCGCGCTGGATCCTCGGCGTCGTCGCAATCTTTGCGATGAGCTGGGCCATTGCGCGTGCCGCGATCCAATCCATCACCATCGACGAGGCGAATACCTACCTGCAATTCGTCTCGCGCCACCTGTATCTCTGGTATGCGGCGAATAACCACATCCTAAATTCGACGCTGATGTATCCGCTCACCAGGGTGCTCGGCGTCTCGCAGTTCACGGTCCGGTTGCCCGCACTGCTTGGCGCGGCGCTCTACACTTGGGCGTCGTATCGATTGTGCCGGCTGCTGACAGCGTCCCTGCTGGTGCAACTGACGCTGTTCGTCTGCCTGGTTTTCAATCCGTTCATCTTCGATTACCTGGTCGCCGCGCGCGGATATGGCCTGGCTCTCGGATTCCTGATGTGGGCGATCGTCTATTCCTTCGAGGAAGGCTTCACGATCGCGGCCTGCGCGGTTTCTTCGGTCTGCGTCGGCATGTCGATCAATGCGAACTTTTCGTTCGCCTTCGTAGACCTTGTGGCGATGGCAGCGATCCTCATCTGCGCCTGGCGCCGGCGCCCCAACGAACGGACCCGTCTGCTCGCGGCCTGCGTTTTCCCCGGAGCAATGACGATCGCGATCGTTTCCGGCTATGCGCTGTCGCACCTGCATCCAGGCGAGCTGATTTACGGCGCTAGCAACTTGCGCGAGACCTTCGGAACTATCCTGGAGGCCTCTCTATTTCAATCCCCGATCGATTTCCTAAGCCCATTCGTGTTCCCGCTCATCGCCGCCACGGGATTGGCGTGGATTCTCTATTCCGCCCCAAGGATTCCGCCGCTCGCATGGATCGCGGCGGCGATCATTGCCATCACCCTAGCGATCCATTGGACCGGGTTCCGGTTCTTCGGCCTGCCGCTTCCGAAAGACCGCACCGCGATCTTCTTCTTCCCCCTCTTCATGCTGTTCGCAGGCACCCTCGCGACAATCCTCCCGATCTCGACCCTCGGCCGCTATCTGCGCGGGAGCTTCCTCGCCGCACTGATTTTCATGGCCGTGTACTTCCTCTCCTGCCTCCGCCTGACCTACTTCAAGGAATGGTACTGGGATTCCGATATGGAGAAAACCTACGCCATCCTCACGTGCCTCAACCGCGAACACAACGTAACGCAAGTCGCGTCGAGCTGGTCTTACGCACCATCCTTACGCTTCTATGCGTTGGCGCATCCGGCATCCTTACAGATCGTGGACCTCCCGCAACCGGCGCAGGTCATGGTGAGAGACCCTCTTCACGATGACAAAACCAATCGTCAGTTTGACCGAGAGTTTTACAGAAGTCCCACCACGGATCTTGTGCTCGAAGCGCCCTCCGCATTGGCGGAGAGCTACGCGTCATGCAAACCGCGCTAGCCTGAACATTCCGAGCTGACCCGCATATTTCACTCCGCCATCCAGCGCCAGGTCCGCCATAATTTCTCCCACCACGCTTGCGAACTTGAACCCATGGCCGGAGAAACCCGCCGCGATGTAGACGTTGTCCGCTCCAGGATACGCATCGAGAATAAAGTGCTCGTCGGGACTGTTCGTGAACATGCAGGTTTTCATCGCCAGCGCAGGACCGTCCGCATCCGGAAAATACCGGCGGATTCCCTCGCGAAGCACCGCTTCGTCTTCGGGATGAATCTCGCGATCCAGGCTCGCCGGGTCCACGTTCTCGTGGCGGTGATGATACTTCCCGATCTTGAATCCCGGTACGCCGTACTCGGGACATCCGTAAAATCGGCCTTCAGGAGCTTCCAGGTTGAACACTGGAAACGACTCGACTCGAAACAGCTCAGGCCGCAACGGCTGCGCCCACAGAACAACCTGCCGTTCGGGGATCGCAAGATTCCGCAGTTTCGGACAAAGCTCGGATGCCCATGGTCCGGCGGTGATCACCAGCTTGCGCGCCCGATACGCTTCGCGGTCCGTGCGAACCTCTATGCCGCCACCCGACGCGTCCCATCCGGTGACCCGCTCGCGCGTCTGAACTTCCGCGCCTGATGCCTGCGCCGCTTCCACGTGGTTCACGATGCACCGTTCCGGCAGCAGAAAACCGCCATCCGGCTGTAGCACCGCTACGATGTTGTCAGGAAATCGATAGCCCGGAAACCTCCGGTGTAAAGGCCTGGCATCGAACGCCTGATGCTTCAAACCAAATTGGCGGCAGGTTTCGAGCGACCCGCGAACCGTCGCGCTCTCCGGCGCGCCAGCATCCACGCATCCGGTCACAAACAACAACTGCTCCCCCGACCTTGCTTCCAGATCCCGCCAGAGTTCGTAGGATCGACGCAGGAGCGGGATGTATCCAGCTCCCTCCGGATACGCCATGCGGATGATCCGCGTGATTCCGTGCGAAGAGCCGAAATCGTGCGGTATGTCGAACTGCTCGAGCCCGAGGACTTTTTGCCCGCGCCCGGCCAGATGATACACAGTCGAGCTGCCCATCCCGCCCACGCCGATGACGATCGAGTCGAACTCGCGCATCCCGGCTACGCGGCAGGAACCTGTTTGCGGCTGTACAGGAAGTAAATGGCCAATCCGATCACCAGCCACACCACGAACCGGATCCAGGTCTCGAGCGGCAAACTCAGCATCAACACCAGGCAGCAGCCCATCGAGAGCAGTGGCAGGAACGGAACCCAGGGCACCCGGAATCCGCGCTGGTAATCGGGCTGCTTGCGACGCAGGATAATCACCCCGGCCGATACGACCACGAATGCGAACAGCGTCCCGATATTCGTCAGATCGCCCAAAGTGCCGATATCGAGAATCCCCGCGGGAATCCCGACCACCACGCCCGCGATCCACGTGCTGATGTGCGGTGTCTCATACTTGGGATGCACTCGGGAGAACAACGCCGGCAATAGCCGGTCGCGCGACATCGCGAACCAGATGCGTGCCTGCCCGTACTGGAACACCAGCAGGGACGAGATCATCCCCAGCAGCGCGCCGATCGTCACGATAAGCCTCAGCCGGTTGAATCCCAGCATCTTGAGGGCGTTCGCCACGGGCGCCGCGTTGTTGAGCGTATCCCAGCGCGCGATGCCGGTCAGCACCAGCGCGACAGCGGCGTAAAGAATCGCGCACGCCGCCAGCGTGATCAGGATCCCCAAAGGCATGTTGCGCTGCGGATGATTGCACTCCTCGGCCGCTGTCGATACCGAATCAAAACCGATGTAAGTGAAAAAGACGATCGCCCCGCCGGTGAGCACGCCCGAGAATCCATTGGGGAGGAACGGATGCCAGTTGCTCGTGTTGATCGCGCGCGCCGCGCCGAACACAAACAGCAGGATCGCCGCAATCTTAATCACCACCATCCAATTGTTCGCCTTCGCGCTTTCGCGAACGCCCCGCACCAGGATCCACGTGAGCACCATGATCAGCAGAAACGCCGGCAGGTTGAAGATCGCGCCCGTCGGCTTATCTTCGATGAATACGGGATTGGAGAGCGATTCCGGCAGCCGCAGGCCGGTGAGGTTTTCCAGCAGGTCGTTAAAATAAGCCGAGAATCCGACCGCCACCGCCATGTTCGAAACGGCGTACTCGAGAATCAGGTCCCAGCCGATGATCCAGGCGAAAATCTCGCCCATGGTCGCGTAGGCATACGTGTAGGCGCTGCCCGCCACCGGAATCATTGACGCCAGCTCCGCGTAGCACAGCGCCGCGAATCCGCAGGCGATCGCGACCAGCAAGAAAGACAGGGAAATTCCCGGACCCGCCCCCGGCCGACCCGTGACGCCCAGCGCGTTGTGCCCATGCATCAGCAAATCGAGCACGGGAGCTTTGTAGATCGAGGAGAAATCGAACTGGAGCCCGGCAGCCGCCGTTCCGGTGAGCGTGAAAATCCCCGCGCCGATTACCGAGCCGATGCCGAGCGCGACCAGGCTCCAAAGCCCCAAATGGCGGCCGAGCCGGCCGGAGTGCGCCTCGCTGGCCGAGATCAGCTCGGCGATCGACTTGGTGCGAGTCAGGCTCCCCATGTGGGACAGGCGATCCTATCGCCAATGTACGACAGGCGATCTTGTCGCCTGTCAACTAGCGCTTGCTCTGGCCCTTCGTCATCTTCCGGACTTTTTGTTTGCGCGAGCCGCGAGCCACATCGGCGGGCCGCTTGGCTTTGGGCGCCGCCTTCTTGCGCGCCGTGCGCTTCAGCTTCTTTCGTTCTGCTCTATCGGTAACTTTCTTAGTGTTCATTCGACCTTGATTCCCGCGTATTTCGCGATCAGTTTCTTTAATCCGTACCCCGGAAAACTCACCGTAACTTTGGTGTCGTCGCCGGTTCCTTCCACCCTCAACACCGTCCCACGGCCATACTTCGCGTGGTCGATGAACGCGCCCGGCCCCAGTTTCTTTGCTTTCGCCGGACCCGCTGGCTTCTGTGCAACCTGCTGAGCCGGCTGCGCCGTCTTGGAATGTGCCAGCGGCGCCGCCGCGGGTTTCGGTGCACCACCCGAGAAGAACTGCTGGATCGCATTCACTGAGTTGTAAGTCTTTCCAGTATAGAGGTTTCGCTGGGCAGTTTCCCGGACCATGTGCCGTTCGGCGTACAGATCCACGTGCCCCTGGTCGCCGCGAACGCTTTCCAGCAGCGTCGCCGGAACCTCTTTCAGGAACCGCGAGCGGATCGACGCCTCGGGTTGTCCTGCGCCGAACCGGCGCCGGAACCGCGCCCAACTGAGATAGAGCTTCTTGCGCGCGCGAGTCATGCCGACGTAGCAGAGGCGCCGTTCTTCCTCCATCTGCATCACGTCGCCCGAGTTGATGGACCTACTGTGCGGGAACAAACCCTCTTCCATTCCCGCGATGAAGACCACGGGGAACTCCAGCCCTTTGGCGTTGTGCATCGTCAGCAGCGACACCGGCGCGCGATCGTCCACCGAATCGGCATCCGATACCAGCGCCGCGTGATCCAGAAAATCCCGGAGAGACTCGCCGCGCTCCGCCGCATCGGCCGCCGCGTTCAGAAGTTCGTCCAGGTTGGCGATACGCGACGCGGACTCTTCGGTCCCTTCGTCCACCAGCATCTTGCGATAGCCGGTCTGATCGAGCAGAGCGTTCAGCGTCTCCGCCGGCGGCCGCGTGTCGATCCCATCGGCCAGCTCCTTCATCATCTTCTGGAATCCGGCAAGGGCCGCTTCCGCCCGGGCGGGGAAGGCTCGTTCTTCTAGCATCCGCTCGAGCGCCGTCCATAACGCGAGCTCGTGTGTCAGGGCGTACTGCTCGATTTGTTCGATGGTCGTCCGGCCGATCCCTCGCGCCGGCGTGTTGATGATGCGCAGCAGGCTGATCGTATCCTGAGGGCTCAGCAGCACCCTCAAATACGCAATCACATCCTTGATTTCCGCGCGCTGGTAGAAACTGAAGCCGCCGACCACGATGTACTTGCGCCCGTAGCGCCGCAGGGCTTCTTCGATCTGCCGCGACTGGGCGTTGGTGCGATACAGCACCGCTACGTGCTCGCCCGGACTGCGAGCCATGTGCGCTTCGATCTTGTCGGCGATAAACAGCGCCTCGTTTTCGGCGTCCGGAGCCTCGTACAGCGTGATCTTGTCGCCTTCGCCCGCGTCGGTCCAGAGCCATTTTCCGATGCGCTCGGTGTTGTTGGCGACCACGGCGCTCGCGGCTTCCAGGATGTTCTTGGTCGAGCGATAATTCTGCTCCAGACGGATGATGGTCGCGCCGGGGAAATCGCGTTCGAAGTCCAGAATATTGCGGATATTGGCCCCGCGCCAGCCGTAGATGGACTGGTCTTCGTCGCCGACCACGGCCACATTGTGGCGATCGCCGGTCAACAGGCGCATCAGCTCGTACTGGCTGCGATTGGTGTCCTGATACTCGTCCACCATCAGGAATTCGTACCGCCGGTTGATGCGCTCCTGTGTGGGCGCGTCGCTCGCCAGCAGCCGCACGGCCTCCAGCAACAGATCGTCGAAATCGAGCGCGTTCGATTCCAGCAGCTTCGCCTGATACCGCTCGTAGACAACAGCCAGGCGCGTGGTGGTCGGATCGGTAGCGGTGCGCGCCATCTCTGCGGGCGATTGCTTCAGGCTCTTGGCATGGCTGATCCGCGAAAGCGCGGCGCGATGCTGCATGAACTTGTCGTCCAGGCCGAGCTGTTTGTAGACGCCGCGAAGAATCGAGACCTGGTCGTCGTCGTCGTAGATGGTGAACTGCGTGGTAAATCCAGGCCGGATCTGCGCCAGCGCGGCCCCTTCGCGCCGAAGCAGCCGGACGCAAAAGGAGTGAAAGGTCGAAACCGTGGGGGCGTCGCGCGGCTCGCCTTTGACCAGGGAATGAACCCGCTCGCGCATCTCGCCGGCGGCCTTGTTAGTGAAGGTGACGGCCAGGATCGCCCATCCGGGAACCTTATGGGCGCTGACCAGGTGGGCGATGCGGTGCGTGATCACGCGCGTCTTGCCGCTACCCGCGCCCGCCAGGACCAGTAGGGGTCCTTCGGTGTGCTGCACGGCCTCACGCTGCCGAGGATTGAGGCCGTCGAGAAAGTCCATCATTTGATTGTGGCATGAGAGGTATCGAGCTTTGATCTTTTCTCTAGCCTCTTGAAATCGTGGCGCTTGCCTGATCTGAAGAATTTCGCCCACCAGATGTAACGGAATTGTAGTGCGTAGAATCTACCTCTCGTCTGGGGGGCTTGCAATTCCCTTAAGCGAGACATAATGTCTTCGCCCGCCACGTGCGCATGCTCCGGCCCAGTGCCATCGGCACTGTGCTTGAGTCCTGACATTCCGCGTAAGAATTCCTGCCAAGTCCCCTGCTGTGGGGCAAAACAATACAAGCTTCAGGAGGCTAACTATGCATATTCGCGATAAGCGTTGGTTTATAGGGTTGAGTGCGTTCGCAATAATTCTTCTGAGCGTGTCGCCGACCCTGACTGGTCAGGCCACAGACGGCAACCTGGTGGGGACGGTCCTCGACCCAAGCGGTGCGGTGATCGCGGGGGCTACGCTCGAATTAACGAACGTTGCCACCGGGGTTACCTCGAACACCAAATCCGATGCCGGCGGCGAGTACCGCTTTAATAACCTTCCCGTCGGGATCTACGATTTAAAAACCACACAGCCTGGTTTCAGTGCTTCGACCGTGCGTGGCCTTCAAATTAGTTTGGGCAAAACGTCTACGGCGAATGTAACGCTGGCGGTGGGGGAGGTCTCCACCACGGTCGAAGTGACGGATACCGCAGCCTTGATTGACACGACCACGGCACAAGTGGGAGCAACCTTCGGAAAGCGTGAAGCAATCGATTCGCCCGCCGCGTCACTTCCCGCCGGAGGCATCCTGAATCTCGCGCTCCTGAGCGCGGGAGTCGCAAACGCCGGTGGCATCGGCTTGGGTGACGGACCCTCCGTGGGCGGCCAGAGGCCGCGCAATAACAGCTTCACGGTGGAGGGCGTGGATAATAACCGCCGAGACGTTACCGGGCACAACGTCAGTGTGCCAAACGAAGCTGTCGGAGAGTTCACCATGCTCCAGAACCAGTATTCTGCCGAATTCGGTTCCGGCACTGGCGGGCAGTTCGTGACCACGATCCGGAGCGGAACCAATGCGTTTCATGGATCGGTTTTCGAATACTTCCAGAACCGGAATTTGAACGCCGTGGACCAATCGGACGCGCGTCAAGGTTTTCTTTCGAATCCCCGCTACGATCAGAATACGTTCGGTGGTTCCCTGGGAGGCCCGGTCAAGAAAGACAAGCTGTTCTTCTACGGACTCTGGCAGTACAATCCAAGCGGCACCGCTTCTTCGCCCTCGGACAATCCGGTTTACGCTCCTACCGCTGCGGGATATGCCGCTTTGAGTGCAATGCCGGGACTTTCGCAGACCAATCTGGGAGTCTTGAAGCAATACCTGGCGCCCGCCCCAGTAGCCGATCAAAAGGCAATCCAGGTGAACGGAACTTCTATACCGGTAGGTACTTTGCCCATTACAGCGCCATCGTACTTGAACATCCAGACCTACCTGGTAAGTATCGATTACAACCCATCGAGCAGAGATCAGCTCCGGGGCAGGTTCGTGAATGAAATCCACACTGGTTTCGATCCGTCCACCCTGGCGCCTATTCCCGCGTTTTTCGTCGGCCGCGATACTACCTCTAAGATCGTCTCGTTCTCCGAGATCCATAACCTGTCGGCCAGTGTTCTTAACGAATTCCGGTTCGGCTATCAGCGCTATAACGATTCGCTGCCCGATGGCGGTTTCAGGTTCCCGGGCCTGGATAGTTTCCCGAATTTGGTCATCGACGACTTGAATTCCGTTCAGCTCGGACCCTATAACACCTCGCCGCAATTCACGATTCTGAACAGCTACCAGTTGATCGACAACGTGAGCGTAATCAAGGGCCGTCACACGATGAAGTTCGGATGGGAAGGCCGCAAGTACATCACGGGGACCCTGTTTACACAGCGGTTGCGAGGAGACTACGAGTACGACACTCTGGAGAGTTATCTCCAGGATACGAGTCCGGCATTCGCCGAACGAAACGTCGGCACCGGAGCCCTGTATCGCGGCAATGCGATTAATCAAGGGCTTTTCGGAACCGATCAGTTCCGTCTCAATTCGCACTGGACGATTAACATCGGGCTACGCTGGGACTACCAGGGAGTTCCAGTTGGAGACCAGCAACATGCTTTAAATGCTATCTCCAGCATTCCGGGCGTAATTGATTTCCGCGCGCCCAGGGCCCAAAAGACGGCGTTCTCTCCGCATCTTGGAATCGCGTACTCGCCCGGAAAGAACGGCAATACGGTCTTCCGTGCCGGGTTTGCCCAAACCTACGACAAGATCTTCGAGAATCTCAGCACCAACAATCGGCCGCCCCAAATCTCGAGCACGGTGGACGTCGATCCAGGCAAGCCAAACTTTCTGAAGAATGGCGGTATTCCCGCCACTGCAAGCGGAGCGGCGGCCTGCTCGACTGTTGCCGAGTGCCGGGCTGCGACAACGGCTTTCATACCCGACCAGCAGATTCCCTATGCGCTGAGCTGGAATTTCGGCGTAGAGCATGTTTTCGCCAAGGACTACACGCTGGAAGTGCGTTACTTGGGCACCAAGGGTGTTCACCTGTTCCAGCAGTCCCGTATCAATCGCTTATCCAGAGTGACGCCTAGTGTTTTTTTGCCGACCTATCTCATGGCTCCAAGCGCCGCGACCCTGGCCGCTCTGCCGCTCACGCTCGCGGATATTAACAGTCGCAACAGTTTTTCGCCCCTTTACCCGGGCTTCACGCAAAATATCACGGCCTTCCTGAACGATGGAAACTCGACCTATAACGGATTGGCCGTGGAGTTCACGCGAAGGTTCACGCGAAACCTGCTGTTCAAGGCGGCTTATACATGGAGTCACGCAATCGACGACAGCACAGCAGATCTGTTTTCGACATATCTCTCCCCGCGCCGCCCCCAGGATTTTCAAAACTGGACGCCGGAGAAATCCAATTCTTTCCTGGATCGCCGGCACCGCTTCAGTTACAACTGGGTTTACGATCTGCCCTGGTATAACAAGAGCGACAACAAGTTGCTGCGCTACGTGCTCGGCGGCTTCGTCCTTAGCGGAACCTACACTTTCGAATCGCCCCAGTATGCGACCGTACAAAGCAATATCGACAGCAATCTCAATGGCGACAACGCGGCAGATCGGGTCATCGTCAATCCCTTTCCAGCACATTGGGATCCTAAGCTTAGAATTCCACGTGGACAAGTTGTCGCG